>Ga0209024_1000206_pt1 | contig 122258 bp, 105 predicted proteins | sample AutmiccommunBRH5_FD_187380 | JGI IMG/M metagenome (GOLD analysis project Ga0209024, IMG submission 187380) | Deep subsurface microbial communities from Mt. Terri, Switzerland - Autotrophic microbial communities BRH/5 (SPAdes) (version 2) | ecosystem: Environmental > Aquatic > Deep subsurface >...
CCTTTGCTCTGCCCCTGCTTTCAGTTGGTCCTCACGGACTTCCCCTTGGGGTTCGCTACGGTTACTGTCACTGTCTCCGGTCATCTCTTTTCATCTGACTAGATGTCGCCCATGCCGGGCACACTAGGGCCCGACGTCCCGGCGGGCCGCGCGGCCAACGACCCGCGGACAGCGAGGGGCCACTGTCCCTACCTTCGAGAGCTCCTAGACTAGCCCTGAAAAGTAGCTTCTTTGATCGATCTTGAGGCGGTCCGGGAGGCAGATCGCTTCAATCAATGTTCAACTGAGGGCCTTGAACTTGCCGGTAGTTGCTTTGATTTCGGCGGCAAAGGGGCGGCGTGCGCGCATGCTGTGCGCCGTAATCTCTATCCAGAGCTTAACCACCAGCAGGATGATGAACCAGTAGCGCCAGCCTTTCTTCGGTGGCTGCACGAAGACCACACCCATTTTGTAGTGCTGGCAGAGGTCCCACTGATGGCGACGTCGACGGATGTTCAGGTCCTGCGTGATGACAATGGCATGTTGCTGCGCGACTTTCGGGATCCAGATCGCGTCGGCTGTTCCCTGGCCGAAGGTTTCCGCAATCGAAAGGACTTTAATGCCTTCGTTCGGAACACCTGCTTGAAACGCTCTCAGGCCTTCGACGAGCCGGGGTGAAAAATTTTCGTCGAAGGTGCCGGATTTTGGTTCACTCGGATTTTCGGGCGGTGCTCAGGCGGGCGATGGCCCGGATCAGACCGCTGAAAATGAGCGCATGGATCGGATAGAGGGCATACCAGTAGAGCAACCCCGACAGTCCCTTGGGATCGAAGAAGGCGGTCTGCACCAGCCGGCTCCGGCCATCGGTCTCGGGCACGACTTCGAACTGGAGCCAGGCTCGTCCCGGCACCCGCATCTCGGCCCGTAGCCGAAGCAATCGCCCGGGGGCGACCCGCTCCACCCGCCAAAAATCGAGACTGTCTCCGGCGCGCAACCCATCCGGGTCACGCCGTCCGCGACGCATACCGACGCCACCAAAGAGCCGGTCGACCCAGCCACGTAGTTGCCAAGCCCAGTCCAGATAGAGCCAGCCGCGTTTGCCCCCGAGGCCGGCGAAAATCGCGTAGACCGCTTCGGGGGACGCCGCCACCCGCATTTGGCGACGTTCGATGATCAACCCTTCCTGAGTGATCAGCGCCACCGGCACTTTGGCACCTTGGCTGGAACTGAGCGCATCGCTCCACGCCGTCTCCACGTCGCGCCGGTCCATCTTGTCCAAGGCCAGCCTCACCGCGCTCTCGTAGTCGAGCGGTTCGATCGACGGAAAAAGCTGCCGCGCAGAGGTGTCCCGCACCACCACTTCATTGCCCAGCCCCTTGATCAGGGGTTGCGCGATCGTGGCGGGAATCGGCGTGACCAGATGAACCCAGTAGGAGGAGATGCGCGGTGTCAGCACGGGCACCGCGATCAACCGACGTTTGAGCCCACGGACCCGGGCGTAAACCGTCATCGTTTCTGCGTAAGTCAGGACATCGGCGCCTCCGATTTCGAGCACCCGATCCTTGCTCTCAGGACGATCCAAGGTCGCCACGAGGTAGGCGAGCACATCGCGGATGGCAATCGGCTGGATCCGCGTGAAAACCCATCGCGGGCAAATCATGATCGGCAGGCGCTCGGTCAGGTAACGGATCATCTCGAACGACAAACTGCCCGACCCGACGATGACCGCCGCCCGAAACTCCGTCACCGGCACGCCGGCCTCGCGCAGGGCGGCACCCGTTTCCTGTCGCGATCGTAAGTGCGGGGAGAGATTGGCGGCGGGATCGCCGAGCCCGCCGAGGTAGATGATCTGCTCGACGCCGGCCGCCCGTGCCGCCTCGGCGCAATGGCGGGCGGCCTCCAGATCGCGCTGCAGGAAGTCGCTTCCGCCGCCCATGCTATGCACGAGGTAATACAACGCCCGGACATCGCGCAGGGCCGGCACGAGGGTCGCCGGCTGCAGCAAATCGCCCTGGACGACCTCCACTTGGTCGAACCACGAACGCCCCTGGAGTCGTTCGGGATCGCGCACCAGGCAGCGCACACGGTGACCCGCCGCCAGCAGCGCGGGCACGAGCCGGCCACCAACGTAACCGGTGGCACCAGTGATCAGGATGTATTTCGAATCGGATATGGGCTGGCAGAGATTCTGACGCCCCGTCCGATCTTGACGAGGAACAAGTGGCCCACGAGACCGGCCCGTGGCACCAACAGTCGCGGACAGCGAGGGACCACTGTCCCTACCTTCGCCATGACGACACGATTGGAATCCAAAGGTAGGGCCCGACGTCCCCGGCGGGCCGCAAGGGGATTGGCCAATCCGTCACGACCCACGGACAGCGAGGGACCACTGTCCCTACCTTGGCCATCGCGACACAAATCAGATCCCAAAGGTAGGGCCCGACGTCCCGGCGGGCCGCACGGTGATTGGTCGATCCGTCACGACCCGCGGACAGCGAAGGACCACTGTCCCTACCTTTGACATGGCGATACAAATGAAATCCAAGGTAGGGCCCGACGTCCCGGCGGGCCGCACGGACCTTACCACCCGTCGCGGAAATCCTGTGATGTCCAGATAAAAGGCCAATCGCGGGGATCAGCGACTAAAGCAGCTCGAAGCGGGTTATTGATGATGTAATCCCATTTTTCCGTATAGGAGCGCCCGTTGCGGATCCGGTGTTCGAAAAAGTCGCGTTGCCATGAAATATCAAGGGTGCGGCAGGTGAACGTTTTCCAATCGGTTACGCTCTTCTTCATCCCTGTTCCCGCGCAGCAGGACATCAAGGCATGCAGGTGATCGGGCATGAAAAGCAGCAGATCGAACTGCCACTTGCCTGCCCGCACCTGGTGGCGAATACTTTCCAGGACCTTGCTGGCGCACGGCTCCGCAGCGAGCTGGTTCTTGCCCCGAGGCTGGCAATTGATCGTCACAAAGCAGGTTGATCCCTCCGGAATCCAACTGGGTACATCGTGAGGCAATCGCTTTCGCGCCGGAAAGTTCTGGTCGGGCTCGCGAAAAGACATGCGCACGTGAAATGAAGTCAGCCGTTCGGAGATGTCACGGGGTTTTCGAGTGAAAAAAGGTAGGGCCCGACGTCCCCGGCGGGCCGCAGCGGACAGGATGAAGGTTGAGGGATGAAGAGAACTTCCTGCCGCACGACTGGCCTCCCGCCGCTGCAGGACTGTCCGTCCGTATCCGTCCGGGGGTTCTTCCGCCCTCGCAGTGTGTCCGGGTCGACGTACGGGTGATCGTCCGTATCCGTACGGGTGACCCTCCGTCGACATACGGGTGTCTGGGTCGACGCGTGCGGGTGACCTTTCATCGCCGTACCTGTGTCTCCGTCGACTCGTCGTGGTGATCGTCCGTATTCGTAAAGGTGGCCTTCCGTCGCAGTAGGGGTGCTCGGGCGCACGCGTACCGGTGTATCTCCACACGCGTATGGGTGTCCGTGTTTACGCGTACGGTTAAGTGTCTGTCGCTCTACGGATATGCGTCCGTCGGCGTATGGGTGTGCTTTCGTCGCGGTACGGTCGCCCTCCGTCGCGGCATGCAGTTCACCGCCATTGGTAGGAGGGTGCTTGTCGATTCGTTGGGGTGTCTCTCCGTCGCAGTACGGATGGCCTTCAGAGGCCGATGGATACTGGGGAAAACCGTCCGGATGCGCTTCCCCACAGCCGACACCCGCAGCGGGCACGCGCACGGTTGTACCGCTATCCAATTCCCTGGTGATGCCGCCGGGTTCCCCCTTCGCACACCGCGGAGCTCCCACTCCGGATACGACAGTCAAAGACATGACGGCAGTTGAGTTAGAAGGAGCTCCCCCAAGTGACAAGCCCGGAGTTTGAAGTTTGTGTGAAAAAAGTTGCGGGGGCTATTGGAGGGAGTGCTCCAGAACCGACTGCCTTTCACCTTCTGCTTTTCCTGTGCCAGCTGGTCCGCCGCACCATCGCCGTTGGATTCTCACCGCGAAGGACAAGGACCGCGAAGCCGCCGCAGCCGAGGCTCTGTCTTCACTCCACGTCCCGCACCCGCTCATCGAGCCGCCGGGAAATGCGGTCGACCTGTTCGGACGTCAGCGCACCGTTGCGCTGGGCGCGGATGTAGGCGGGCAACTGCTTGTGGTTCGCCACGCGCAGCCGGCCGACCACACGCTCTGTCACCCACCAGCCCGGCAAGGCCAGGATCGGGAGAACCTTCACCCGAAACCCCTCCTTTTCGAAAATCCACTGTTCGAGCCAATCCGCCTGGTTGGCCGCCTGCTCAAGCCCGTGCCGGTCTTCGCCCCACGGCCAGACCAGTTGTTTTCCATCAAACACCACCTCATGGTCCTTTCGCCCGGCAATCGTGCGCCCCTTGCGTCGTGTCTTCGTTTCGATCAGACATACGCCCGTCGGGCCGACGGTGACATGGTCGAGGTTGAAAGCCTTCCCATCCCGCCCATTCGCCGGGACGTCATGGAAAACCTCGTACCCTTCCCGGTAGAACGGCAGGAGCGCTTCGCCGACGATGCGTTCGCCATAGAGGCCGAGGGAGTTGTTCGAATACTGACGCAGCTTCTGCAGAAAACGGGTAATTGTCCACGCAAGCGCCGAAGCAAAGACTACTGTGCCAAGGGCTAGCTTGAGCATCACGCCACCAGTTACGAACAGTTCCAGGACAACGATCACGAGGCCGCCGTAGAAGATTGGAAGCAAGGGAGTGAAAATGATCAGCCCGGAGGAGTCATCATCCCACTGGCGGATCCTCCTCTCCAAGCTATACCCGGGCGGACGCCGAAGCTTCACCTGCAGGGGCTGTCGCACCCGGCGGCGGCGCTTCTTCCCCAAAATGTAGGCAAACAGAAGCGCATAAAAGATAGCGGCATAGCCGAGAATCCAAGCAAAGGGCATCAAGCGGTCAAGCAGGTCAGCGATCATGGGCAATTGACGGGTGAATGGATGAGCGGGACCAATAGCAGAGCACTTCAGCCTCAGCTCTCCTCGAAGTAGTCCGAGTCCAGCCGCTTGATAGCGATGGTGCGGACGGTGGAGACGCCGATGTTGTGTTCGATCATGAGGTCAGCGAGACGGGGGCCGTCGATCAGGACCACTTTCTGACTGATGTGGCGGGCGAAATCGGTGGCGTTGCTGGTGAATCCGCTGGTGGTGATAAATACACCCTTATTCGCCTGCTTCCCGGCAAGCGCGCCGACAAAACTCTGAATTTCTTTCCGACCGACCACGCCTTGCCAGCGCTTGGCCTGCACGTAGATGACATCGAGGCCCAAGCGGTCCTCGTTGATCACCCCGTCGATGCCTTCGTCATTCGACTTTTTGGTCACCTTCGCCGCTTCCTCGCGGGAGCCGCCGTAGCCCATCGCAAAGAGCAGATCGAGCACGATTTGCTCGAAGCGGAAGGGGTCGACCTGGTGGAGCTGGTCGAGGAGGTCGGCCCGGAGGGAGTCGTCCAAGTCCTTTTTGGCATTGCCGATGATCTCATCGGGCGTGGCGGCGGACGCTTCCGATTCCTCCAGCTTGGTGGCTGCCGCTCCGGCGGCGGTCGCTGTCGCCGGCTTGCGGTGAAACCATTGGCGGTGCTCCTCGAACTGATCCAGAAATTTCAGGTCGATTGATTCTGGATTCGAAGCCAGCACTTGCTGCCCGCGCTCGGTGATTCGAAACACGCCTTGCCGCACATATGTGATCAGGCCGGCATTTTTGAGGTGTGTGCGGCACCAGCCCACGCGGTTGTTCAGACGTGTTTGTCCGCCGCTCGGTACGAGGTCATTCACGTCTTCGTCAGACAGATTGAAGGCCTTGATGATCGTTTGCGTGACCTCGCGCCCCGAGTGCTCCTGGCCATCGCTCATGGCTTGGAGAAAGGGCAGCATCATTTCTTGAAAGGAGGGAACGGGCATGGTGGGAGAAGACGTTGAAATGAAAGGGCGTTTGACTTTCTGGCGCTCTCTTCACCCCGCGATCCGCAGCATGTCGAAGATGAGCTTGGCGAAGGCGGCGGCTTTCTTGCGGTCGGAGAGGAGCTGCATTTTCTGGTTCTGGTGGGCGTCGCTCGAGTCGAGGATGGCGTCATCGATGGCTTTGGGGAAATCGCCGAGCAACGCCTGCTCCGGGCTGTTGTTGGCGAGCTGCCGCATGACGTTTTGATTTTCCCGCACCTTGTCGCGCACGGTGTAGGCGTAGTTCACCAAGTCGCCTTCTGTCAGTTCGTCGGTGATGAAAAGCTCATTCAGGCGGGCAATGATTTGGGAAAGGAGCTCTTCTTTCGGGTCGCGCGCTTTGGCCGTGCCGAGGCCTTCACCCGGCTTGAGCTTGTATTCGCCTGATTCTTCTTCCGCGAGGAGTAGGTCCTGCTGGCGGAGCTTGGAGAGCCGGTAGTGGCTGAGCACGACAGGGCTGAGGTCGACGCTTTCCTCGTCCTCGATCTGCTCGCGGAGCAGGGGATTGAGGTGGCGGGCGTAGAGGCTGAGCTTTTCGAGCGCCGGGTCGTCGTAGTCGACGATCTGTGACATGAACTCATAGAAGCGCACGAAGGTGCCGAGGTCCTTCTTGAAGATCTCAAGTGCGTCTTTCTCCTTCTTCGCTTCCTTGTAAGTGCGCTCGGCGTTCGCGATGAGCACGGCGTCGCCGGTCTTTTTGGTGCGCTCGAATATTTCGCGGGCGGAGCGGTAGGCGAGCATCGCCCCTTTGTAGCGGATCTGCCAGCGCTGGACCGCCGGTTTGCAGATGTTGGCGAGGGCCGCCTGGCTTTTGCTCGTTTGGTAAAAGACGGTGGCGAACTGTTCGACTTCCTGCCCTTGAAAGATGCCCGCGCCGCGCAGCTTTTCGTTGAGGTCGAAGATCAGGTTCGGGTCGGAGACATCGGCCAGTTCCGCCGTCTGGTAGTAGGGCTTGAAGGCGGCGAGGATGTCTTCGGGATCATTGAAAAAATCGAGCACGAAGGTGCCCGACTCGGCCTTGCCCGGATAGACCCGATTGAGGCGCGAGAGGGTTTGCACGCACTCTACGCCCCCGAGCTTCTTGTCGATATACATCGCACAGAGCTTGGGCTGGTCGAAGCCGGTCTGAAACTTGTTCGCCACAATCATCACCTGAAAATCGGGTGAATCGAACGCCTTGCGCATTTCCCGTCCCTTCAGTCCCGGGTTCATCGAGGTCTCGGTGAACTTCTGGCCGATCAGCCCCTCGGGATTGGGATCCTTCTCGTTGAACGTCACTTCTCCGGAAAACGCCACCATGCCGTAGAGCTTCCCGTAGCCCTGCTCGGCGATGTACTTGTCGAAGCTCAGCTTGTAGCGCACCGCTTCCTTGCGGGAGCTGGTCACGACCATGGCCTTGGCGAGTCCGCCGAGCAGGCCCATGACGTGCTCGCGAAAGTGCTCCACGATGACCTGCACCTTCTGCGCGATGTTGTAATCGTGGAGCCGCACCCATTGATTGAGCTTCACGCGTGCCCGGCGGCTTTCCACTTCCTCGTCGGCGTCCTGAATCTTCAGCGCCAGCTGGTAGGCCACCTTGTAGTTGGTGTAGTTCTTGAGCACATCGAGGATGAAACCTTCCTCAATCGCCTGCCGCATGCTGTAAACATGAAACGCCTCCGGCTTGTTGGTTTTCGAAGCCGCCTCGGCGGGATTCGGGACGCGGCCGAAGAGTTCCAGCGTCTTGGTCTTGGGGGTGGCGGTGAAGGCGAAAAAGCTGAGGTTAGTATTGGCCCGGCGCGAGGCGACCGCCGCCGCGATCCTGTCGTCCGCGCTGACTTCCTCCTCGTCGTCGCCGCCTTCGACCATCAGCACTTCCTTGAGCTGGCGCGCGGTCGAGCCGCTCTGCGAAGAGTGGGCCTCGTCGGCGATGATCGCGTAGCGGCGCTCCTTCAGGCTCACGCTGTTTTCGATCGCTTCGAGGACAAAGGGAAAGGTCTGGATCGTGACAATGATGATCGGCTGCGAGGCTTCCAGTGCTGCCGCCAGTTTCACGGATTTGGAGCCGTCACCTTCCTCCCGATTGATCCGCCCGACCACGCCGTCGGCATGTTCGAACTGGTAGATCGTCTCCTGCAGTTGGTTGTCCAGCACCGTTCGGTCGGTCACGACGATGACTGAGTGAAAGAGTTTCTCGCCGCTTTCCTGGTAAAGGCCGGAGAGCTGGTGCGCTGACCACGCGATGGAGTTCGACTTCCCTGAACCCGCGCTGTGCTGGATGAGGTATTTTTGTCCAGTGCCTTCGGCCTTCGCGGTATCGATCAGCTTCGTCACCACATCCCACTGATGGTAGCGGGGAAAGATGAGCGTCTCCTGCTTGTATTTCCGCCCGTCCCAATCCTCTTTCTCCGTGATCTCGAGGTGCACAAACCGCCCGAGGATGTTGAGCAGGTTGTCGGGCAGGAGGACCTCGTTCCAGAGATAGTCGGTGGCGTAGCGGTTGGGGTCCTCTGGCACGTCATTGCCCGCGCCGCCGTCTGCTGTTCCCCGATTAAAGGGGAGGAAATAGGTTTTTTCACCCGCCAGCCGCGTGCTCATGTAAACCTCGTACTGGCTGACCGCAAAATGCACCAGCGCGCCGCGCTTGAAGGTCAGCAACGGCTCCGGCTTTTTCGTCTCGGGATCGATCGGCAACCGGGTCGTCCGGTATTGGCGCACCGCCCGGTAGACCGCCTGCTTGAACTCCGACTTCAGCTCCATCGTCGCCACCGGTAGCCCGTTGACAAAGAGCACCAGGTCGATCCGCAGCGATTGCGCCTTCTTGCCCGTCGCGGCCAGTTCGCCCTTCGACGCCCATGGGCTGTAAACCAGCTCCGGCACGATGCGCAGCCGGTTTTGAGCGTAGCGCTCGAGGGTGTGGGGATTGAGGTCGTGCTCGGGCCTGAACTGGCAGAGCGAAAACCGCGCCCCCCGGTCCCGCAGCTCATGCCGTAAAACCCCGAGTGTGCCGAAGGTCCGCATCGTCTCGTTGGCGGCGTTGGGATCCGCCTTGTCCAATTGCGCCGCCACCCGATCAAGGAGGTGTCTCTCGGTCTCAGTCGGGTAGAGTGCGCGGTATTTGGTCCACTGCGCCGGCTGCGTGTCTTGAATGAATCCTAGGAGATCTTCCGGATAGAGCGCCCGCTCCCGATCGTAGCCGCCCGGTGTGCCGAGCTGCCAGCCATTGGCCACCATCTGGTCAATGACGTCGTCCTGAAAATTGAGTTCTTTGGTGAGATCGGACATAGCGGAGAGAACGAGAGTTGAGAAAGAGGGGAACAGGCCATGAGGCCTATCCAGAATCTGACTGACGTATTATTCCGGACTGGCCGGGCTGGCGGCGGTGTACCGCTGCTGAGGGTGGTTTTTGATGTTAGGATGCTCGCGTCGGATCAACCCCGCATCCATCATGGGGTGCAAATAATGATTTCGGATCCCATCTTTTTGCCTCCCAAGAAGTTCGGCGATCTGAGCGAGTGTCAGGAAGCGTCCGGTCAGGATCTTTATGAGCTGGTGTTCCATTTCGTCCCGCGACCCGGTTCGCGCCTTCTCTCGAATAGCCTTGGTCTCCTCCAGCAGGGACTGCCATGCCGTATCGGAGTAGTCTAGTTCCGGCCCCGCGCTTCGATCGGGCATGCGATCCGGTTTGCTGTGGCCGGAGCTCCCCGCCTTGTGGTCGGAGCTCCCGGCCTTGTGGTCGGACTTCTCGTCGTTGTAGTCGGACTTAACTCCGACTACGTTCAGACCAAAAACCTCCTGTGCGCCCGTGGTCTCGATTGGATGCATGCCCGGCAGGAAGTAAAAGGTGCCTCGCCCTTTCCCTTCGCGGTGGAGAAATCCCCCTTCGACCAATCGGTGCAGCGTGTCAGTCAGGTCCCGGGCGTGTTCCTTGCTCAGCTCGCTCAAGCGGCTATGGGTGACGCAGCCCTCGGCATGCGCCGTCGCCAGCGCGATCCGTTCCGGATGGGATAGGCGATCAAATTCCGCTCGGAATCGACCCTGCAGGTGCTTTACGGAGTCCTCGGGCAGCAGGCTGGTCATCCGCAAGGCGAGAATCGTCTGATTGGTCTCCGTGCGCTCTTCGATATCCGGAGAACGCCAGTGCTGACTCGCCCAGTTCCGGTAGATCTTGGGAAAGCCGAAGCCCGATTGCTCTCCCAGACCAACCAGCTGAAACATCTTCTGCAGGTTTCGGTTCCGACAGTCACTCGTGCCGCCCTGGATGGCTTCCCGGAGTGGCACGCGAAGCAGGCCGGGATTTCGAAAGCCGAAAAGGTCCGGACGCTTGACGATCAGAATCGAGCAGTTACCCGAGAAGTCAGCGTGGATCAGCGCATTGACAAGGGCTTCCCGAAGCGCTTCGTGCACGGGTGTTTCGTCAATGCGTTGATCACCTTCGAGAGCGAAAGGAATTTTGAGGTCACGTGTCAGACGAGCAAAGACCAGCCGGTAAAAGTCATATAGATTGCCGGACCACGAAAAGTCCGTCGTCAGGCGGTCGATCCAGCGGGCCTCGGTCACGGCGCGGGGCCGTTCCTGATAATCGACGACGTAGCGCGGAACCGCGTCGAGAATGGAGCGCAGTTTGCCGAACATCAGGAGCCCCGCCAAAGTCAGCCCCTCGTCTCTCGTCTGGCGGTCCCGCGCATAACCGCCCAGCTGGTGGAGAAACTCCTGCCCGTCCAAGTCATTGAGGACATGGTTCGGTTTTCGATTGGAGAAGTTCTGGCGATAGGTGCGCAGCGTTTCGAGCTCGATGTCCGCCATGCCGAATCCCGCCAGGATGGTGCCGTCCTGGGTGTCCCGAACCCGTTCGCCCAGCATCTGTTCGACCGCTTCACGCGGGCATCGATAGTCGCCTTCGTTGTTCCGGCGATAGGTTCCCTCCAGCGGATTCTTGCCCACGTGGACGGGGCGCGATTTCCGACCGGCTTGCGGGACCGTAACAAAAACGACTTCCCCTTGCGGCGTCTTCTGGCGCTGGATGTTGCGGTCGGAAAGCAGGCTGAAGCTGATGACCTGAGGATTGTTTGCCTGATCAAAGAGGGTCTGAATGACATGGTCCGAGTCCGGAACCCCGACGATTTCGGGTCCCTCGTCGGTCTCCTTGACTCCGAGGACGATTACCCCCCCTTGGGTATTCGCCATCGCCGAATAGCTCTCCCAGAAGGACTCCGGCAGTTTTCCACGCCCTTTGCGTCCCTGAGCGGTCTTGAACTCGAGATCATAGCGCTCGGAGAGCTTCGAGATCTCGAAAAAGTCTGCTTCGGGGAGTGATTCCATCGGATAGGCGGATCAGGTGGTTCTGGGCACAACCGTTTCGAGTTCGGAATCAATTGGCAGAGTGGAATCCTTCAAACTTCCCTCTTCACCCTTCCAACTTCTTACGTCGATCTTGCCGGTCACGGCGGCGGAGATCAGGGCGGTGCGGCGTTCTTGGAGGAGGGAGACTACCGATTCTGCTTGAGACACCAGTTCGCTGAAACGTGCGGACATGCTAATGAAGTCCTTCACGATTGCCTCTTGCTCATCGGTTGGGGGAATGGGAATCACGAAGCTCCGTATCTGCTCGGGGCTTATGTGCGGAACGCTGACGCCAGTTGTCTCGGGTGAGAAATGCGAAGCGAACATATCCGACGAAAGGAGTGCGTGGAGATACTTCGGTTGAAGTTGGATTGATGGTGTCAAGGCGGCGACGCGTTGAAGGAGCAGGCATGGGAGATCATGCTGAGCGACTGTTGCAACGCGGATGCCTTCGCTAATCATCGGACGATCCATGCCGATCACGATGTCCCCCGCCTGAAGCTCGAAGTTGTCCAATCCGTCGTTGCGATTACGTTTCCAGTAGACGGTTTCTTCCCAGCGGATTGCGGAAGCGCCCACATTTATCCCTCGAAGGAGTTTCGTGTCTGATTCGTTGTCGCTGAAACCAGAGGAGGGGAAGGCGTAGCCTGGTAGCACTTTGAGGTAGTAACCGCACTTCGCCACCTTCCAATGCGCCGGCACCCGCCCGAGCCATTCGATGCCGGAGTCTTTCATCGGGGCGTCGGGGTTGAGGCCTTTGGTCACGGCGTGGCTGATGACGGCCTGCCGCTTTTCGTTGAGCAGCGCGATCAGCTCCCGCTGCTTCGCAATTAGCCGGTCGATCTTCGCCGTCTCGTGGTCGAGGAATAGGGCGATCTGGATTTGTTCGGGGAGGGGAGGCGCGGTGATCTTCATCGCACCTACAAACTCCCAACTGGCGCGCGGCATTTTCGAACCGTAGGTCGAGCCGTCTACATCCGCGATGAATTCTCGGTTCAATATCAGGTATTGAGCATATCCACCGTCGATTCCTTGGACCGGCCGCAAGACGTGGAAATCACCGACGGCTTCTCCTTCGAACTCAGCTCGGTAGGCTTTCGCGAGGTATGGCCGCAGTTTTCCGAACAAGATGTCACCGATTTCAAAGGTAATGCCCTCACCCTCATACTCGCTCTCGCTTGAAAGGAACCTGCCGGTCCAGCTTTCGATGTTTTCTAGAGCTACGGAATTTCTTCTCTTCTCCGACTTTTCAGTCAGCAAACGCAGACCATATTTTAGCGGCGTCATATCCCAATGCTCGGGTACCATGCCCAGCCTCTCCACCCCCGAGTCCTTATACTCCGGGTACGGCCGATACCGCCCGGAGGGAGAAGTTTGAAGAGGGAAGTTTGAAGAGTGAAGCGGGGAGGGATTCATGGTTTCTTTCCCTTCTTTTTGGCTTTGGCTTCGATGGATTCGAAGGTCTTGAGGTCTTCGGCGTCGGCTTCGAAGGCTTCGGCTTGGCGGCGGTGTTGGTCGAAGGTGTGGTAGCGTTCGTGGGCGATGGTTTTCATCGCATCGTTGCTGAGGCTGCCGGTGCCGTCGAGGATCGGACGTTCGTTGAAGGCGAGCAGGCGATCCACATTGGCGCGCCAGTAATCGAGCGTCAGTTGCTCGCGTTCCTTGGCGCGCAACTCGGCTTGTTCGAGAAAGATGACGACGAGGCGGTTGAGGGTGTCGACTTCGTCATGCGTTAGGTAGTTTTTGGTGACGATGACATCGTGCTTGCGCACCCGCGATCCGGTCCAGGTGGTGAGCGCCATGTTGGGCTGGTCGGGATCGGCTCGGCTGACGATGAGTTCGGCGGCGGTTTTCTCCGTGACGGCGTAGAGGAGCTTGTTCTGCACCTCGGCGAAAAAACGCTGCGCATCGGGGTCGTGCTTGTCATAGTCTCCGCTGAGGGCGAAGAGGTCGCGCACCTTCTGGTAGAAGCGTTTCTCGGAGGCGCGGATCTCGCGGATGCGGGCGAGGAGCTCGTCGAAGTAGTCCCAGCCCCCCGGGTCCCTGAGGCGTTCGTCGTTCATGACGAAGCCTTTGACGAGATACTCCTTCAGATGGGCTGTCGCCCACTGCCGGAACTGCACGCCGCGGGGAGAGCGAACGCGGAAACCGATGGCGAGAATGAGGTCGAGATTGTAGAGCTGGGTTTTGTAGCGCTTGCCGTCGGCGGCAGTCGTCAAGGATTCCTTGACAACTGAATCCGGGGTCAGCTCTCCGTCGCTGAAGATGTTCTTGGCGTGGAGGTTAACGTTTTGCTTAGTGGTCTGGAAGAGTTCCGCGATCTCCAGTTGGGTGAGCCAGACCGTTCCTTCCTCCACGCGGAGGTCGAGGCGGGTTTGCCCGTCCGGGGAGGTGTAGAGAATGAGTTCGCCGCTCATGGGATGGGTGAAAGGTGAAGGGTGAAGTTTGAAAAGGGGTCCTTCATCTTTTCGCGCGGAGTTTTTTGACGATGGAGGTCAGGATGGCGGTGAGTTCGTTGGCTTCTTCGGTGAGTGGGGAGAGCTTGTCGGCGGGCATGAGATTGGTGGCGGCGAGGAGGCGGAGCCAGTAGTGGGTTTCGCGGGCTTCTTTGCAGGCGATGCTGTATTTAGATACGAAATCGGCCTCGCTTTGGGAAGCTTGCCCCTCCTCGACGTTCGCCCCGATCGAAGTCCCAGACCGCAAAATCTGGTTCGACAATGTGCGGTTTATCCCCGGTGCCGCGTCCATCGCCCGACAAAGCAGCACAATCCGCCTCGCAAACTCGAATGTTCTCTCTGGCAAATCCGATTTCATCTCCTTCACCCTTCAAACTTCACTCTTCAAACTTCCCAACAAATCCATGATTTCGGCGCTGACCGCATCCAGATCCCGGTCGATTTCGGCGAGGTCCCGAGGGGGCTGGTATTGGTAGAAGTGACGGTTGAAGGGGATTTCGTAGCCGACAATGCCGATTTGGCAGTCCCTGGGGTCGCGTTTGCTGGGGTCGATCCAGGCATCGGGCACGTGGGGTAGGACTTCCTTCGCGAAGTAGGTTTCGTTGAGCTCGTTGATCGTCCGGCTGGGATCGAGGGGCACGTTTTCGAAGTCGCGCAGGTCGGAGTCGGGCTGGTATTCGACCACCTTCTTTCCATCGGCAAAGAGGCCATAAACCGGATCGACGCTGCGACCGCGGTGGATCTTCTTGATGACCTTGGTGGCGTCGGGGTTTTTCCAGGACACGGCGGCGCGGATTTGTTTCTTGGCGATTGTGTCGAGCTGGACGCCGGTCGCCTTGACCGCGTCCTCATAGCCGTTGATGTCGTCGTGCTGTTCGCTGCCGAGCTTTGCCTGGAGGGCGCGCGCCTTGAGGAGGATGGCCTTCTGCGCCTTCCAGGTCTTGGCGTCGAGCAGGTCCTTGATCTGCTTTTCCTTCAGCTCGGGGAAGTCGGCCTTGAGCGCGGCCCGGATCTCGGTTTCGTGCGCCTTGAGGTTGCCGTATTCGGTGTCGTCGGGGTCATCGCGCCAGCCTTGGCCGTGTTCCCCGTAGATCCATTCCATCGGAGCGGCGAGCGGCTTGGGAGCAAAACGGAGGCTGGCAAGGCGCTCGTCGCTGAATTGCCAGGACTCGCGCAGCGGGCGCTCGATCGTGATGCGGCGGTAACCAAAGGCGTGGGTTGGAAAGATCTTGGCCGAAAAAGTCTTGGGCGGCTCGACCTTGGGGGACGCGGCTTGGCGGCCGCGGGTGCTCTTCGCACCATTGGTTTCTTCAAGCAGCTCGGGTTCGATCGCGGAAAAGTCCCCGAAGGCACGGGTCACCCGGCGGATGTGGTCCTCACCCATCTCGTTGCGCTTTGAGCCGAGGGATTTGCGCATCTTACCGGAGAGGTGCACGGCGTTGATCAGGAGGACGCGGCCCTTGCGCTCGGGCACCTTCTTGTTCGAGAGGATCCAGACGTAGGTCGCGATGCCGGTGTTGTAGAACATGTCGGTCGGCAGGGCGACGATCGCTTCGAGCAGATCGGACTCGAGCAGGTGGCGGCGGATCTCGCTTTCTCCCGAGCCGGCCCCGCCCGTGAAGAGGGGCGAGCCGTTGAGGATAATGCCGATACGCGCCCCGCCGTCCTCCCGCTCGCGCAGCTTGCTCAGGAGATGGAGGAGGAAGAGCAGGGAGCCGTCGGAGACGCGGGGCAGGCCGGGGCCGAAGCGCCCGTCAAAACCCTTCTCGAGGTTCTCCCGCTTGATGTCGCCCTCGATCTTTTTCCAGTCCACGCCGAAGGGCGGATTGGAGAGCATGTAGTCGAACTTCTGGCTGTAGAGCTGGTCGTGGGAGAGGGTGTTGCCCAGCTTGATGTTGGAGACGTCCTGCCCCTTGATCAGCATGTCGGCCTTGCAGATGGCGTAGCTCTCGGGATTGAGCTCCTGCCCGTAGGCGCGCATGACGGCATGCGGGTTGAGTTCGAGCACGTAGTCCATGCCCGAGGAGAGAAAGCCGCCGGTGCCAGCAGTGGGATCGTAGATCGTGCGGATGATGCCGGGCTTGGTCAGGGCGTCGTCGTCCTCCATGAAAACGAGCGAAGTGGTGAGGCGTACGATGTCGCGCGGCGTGAAGTGCTCCCCGGCGGTCTCGTTCGAGCTTTCGGCGAAGCGCCGGATGAGCTCCTCGAAAACGAGCCCCATCTCGTGGTTGGTGATCGCCTGTGGGCTGAGGTCGGCCTGGCGCACCCGCTGCACGACCTTGTAGAGCAGGTTGGCGTCGTTGAGCTGGGCGATGAACTCGGCGAAATTGAAATACTCGAAGATCTCCCGGGCGTCGCGGGAGAAGGCGGCGAGGTAGGCGATGAGGTTGTCCTTGAGCCCGGCCTCGCCGAGGGTCGAGAGGTCCATCTTCGAGGTATTGAAGAAGGAGAGCCCGCCGGTGGCGCGAAGGAGCATCTTTTCCTGGGCATCCTCCGGCAAATGCATCGGCTGAAGCCGCTCAAACTCGGCCAGAACGGCGGGTTTGCTCTCCGCCAAAACCGCTTCGAGGCGGCGAAGGAGCGTGAATGGCAGAATAATGCGGCCGTACTGGCTCTGCTTGAAATCCCCGCGCAAGAGGTCGGCAATCGACCAACTGTAGGCGGCAAGGTTATTGGATGCCTGAGACATGGAAGGAGAGGGGGCCGGAACCGTCGGGTGCAGAGAGACACTGTTTGCAGCGACTCGAAATCGTTACGAACTTTTCACGAGCGGAGACTGGGAGGGCAAGCGGAAAGGGGAGGAGCGGGGGCTGATCCCACCGCTTCGGGCCAGGTGCAGCCAAGGGTCGAACGTAGAACTTAACCACGCGCTGTTTTTGTAAGTGTTCGGTGACCGTTCCGCGTCGAGTCGATGGGGACACGTTCCACGCTAGGGAACTGAGGCAGCCTCTACATGGACCTGAAGCGGATCGACAGGAAAGGGTTCTGGCACATGTCGGTCGCGAGGTCCGCCGGTGGCCGACCGATGAAGGCTCGACGGGAGCCGAGCGCTCCAGCGCACGCGAACCGCAACCCGGGGTGCAGAATGCCCGAAACCGCGCCAAAACATCACCAGTCACTTCCTGAACGGTGGTTCTTTTTCAACTGCACCGATACGGCTCAGGTGGAGGTGTCGGCAGGCGGAAAGGAGCGATGGTGCCTGATGTCGAGCACGAGATTGTAGAGAGCGACGCTGGCCGGCAACAGGTTCGAAAGGATCCCGACGGAGTCGTTTTTGCCCCAGATGAAATAGGCAAGCAGGCAGGTGCTGCCGACGAGGCTCATATACCAGAAAAGACGCGGCAGCGTGGGTTTGCCGGAGCGGGTGGAGCCGACGAGTTGGACTACCCAGCGTCCGCCGAAGAGCAGGACCCCGCAGTAGCCGACGACCTTCCACGGCGTCACCTCCCATTGGTCAAAGGTGAACAGGACTTCGTGCATGGGAAAGGACGGGAGGAGCAATGATGACGTGACGGCGAAGCAGCCAGCCGACACCGACCAGGTCGCGAATGCCGACGAGGCCACGCCGCCAGTTGGTGTATTTCGAGGTGCCCGCGCTGCGGGGGCGGTGGTTGACGGGGATTTCCTCCAGGGAGAGACCGGCTCGGCGAAAGAACACCGGCAGGTAGCGGTGCAGCCCGTTGAAGGGCGGGAGCACGGCGACGGCATCGTGGTGGAAGAGTTTCAGGGAGCAGCCCGTGTCGCGCACGCCGTCGCGCAGGAAGATGCGGCGGACGGCATTGGCGAAACGGGAAGCAATGATCCTATGCCAGGTGTCGCGGCGATTCTTCCGAAAGCCGCAGATCACGTCGGCGGAACCGTCTCTCCAAGCCGCGAGCAGCTTTGCGATGTCGGCCGGGTCGTTTTGTCCGTCGCCGTCCATGACGACGCAGAACTCGCCTCGCGCGTGATGCAGGCCGGTGAGCATGGCGGCGCTTTGGCCTTGGTTGATCCGAAGGGAAAGACCGACCACGCCGCGGGAGGCTTTGATGCGTTCCAAGGTCGCGTCGGTACTACCGTCGTCGACGGCGATGATCTCGGCCTCGGGCTGAAACGAACGGACTTCAGCCAGCACGTCATCCACATTAGATTCCTCGTTGTAGAACGGAATGATGACCGAAACGAGTGGACGGTGGGAGTTTTGCCGATCGCGGAGGTAGGCGGCCCGGTCGAGGCAGCTTACCCGACCAAGTAGATAGGCGACGGGGATCGGCACGGGAGCGACGGCGTCTGGAAGCGATTCGCGACCCGCGGCGATTCGCGTCGTCAGCAACCAGGTTAGGTGGGCAACAGCCCACACCATGAGCCCCGAGGCGATCACGTCGCTGAGGAAGTGCCCGCCCTGCATGATGCGAACGAGGCCGATGCCCAGTCCCGCCATGGTGCCGACAAAAAGCGCAGCGATGGCCATGTGACGATGGCGCTGTCGCAGGAAGAAATAAGGGACGGCGAGATAAAATCCCATGGAGGCGTGGCCGGATGGAAAGGAGCTGCCGTGATCGCCCGCGCCCGCCTGGCCCGGGGGCAGGTAAGCGGCGGAGCCACCGAATTCGACGATCTCGCGAGGACGCGGTCGTTGGAAGTTCTCCTTGAACACGCTGTTCACCAACAGCCCCGGCCCGAGAACCATTGTGGCGAACAAGAACCAGCCGATGCGACGGAAGCGGCGGAGGGGCACCCATGCCGTGGCGATCAGCGCAACGAACAATCCTGTCACGGCCAACGTGAGCGCGGGCAGCGTGCCCCAGTCATAGACCCGCCGCACCCAGAAATTGGCGTCCCAATGCCAGCCCGTGACTGGGTCGAAGAACTGCCGCGAAACGGCCAGTTCCCAGTGGGGAAACAGGCGGAGGAGCAGAACGCCCAGCACCCCAGTCGCCAGTCCGATATCGATATACCGAGTGAGGCGATCAGTCGTCATGGGAAGCAGGAGCGAAGTGGCGACCGAGGTGGAGCTCGTAGCGGCGTTCGCGCCCACCGCCCAAGGGGATGCGCACGGTCCGCAACGGCTCGACGGCGGCAAAGGCTGCGCGTAATTCGGTTGGGAGTGGAAGTGCGGGTTGGCGTTCGTCGATCTGATGCACGATCAAGGCGTTCTCCCCGGAACGGTCCTCGAGGCCGCCCCAGACTTCGTATTGCGATTCGATCTGCCCGGGAGCCCTGGGCCAGCGCATCACCCGGGGTTGATCGGCCAGGTGAAAAGCCAATTGGCTGGTCACGTAGCGATGGCCCACGGTCAAAACGAACACGGGCTGCGCCGACCGCTCTCGCAGAGGGCTCAGGGTCGAATCGACTTCGCCGGCGAGGGATTCCCAGCCGCGCAGTCGTGCCGTGAGGTCAGCCTTGGTGCCTGCGAGGCCCAGGGACTGGAGGGTGAGGGGATAGGTGCAGGCGATCACCGTCAGCGTTGCCGAGACGCCCACGCCGGCCTTGAGCCAGTGGCCGATCCGGAGCCGACGGCGTCCGCCGGCTCCGGGCAGCGACCAATGCACGGCCAGCAGGATGAGCGGAGGCAGAAAAACCAGCGGCCAGTTAAGGTTGATGCGCTGGCGCAGCGCCATGCCGGTCATTAGGAGGAGGGCGGGCACGCTGAACCAAAACAGGAGGCGCTCCGCTTCACTGAGTTCCCCGCGAAGCATCCGCCGCACCGCGGCCGCGGCGGCGAAAACCGCGATGATGCCGATCACGAAACCGGTGAGCGCGACTTCACCGGCGACGAATTCTGTGACCCGGCCCAGCGCATCGATCCAAGAGAACGGCGCACCTTCAAAGTGGTGCGCGGTGTGATGAAACATGATCCATCCATGACGGGCGTTCCAAACCAGCAACGGGACCAGGGCGACGGCACCGAGGCTGACGATGCCCCAGAAACCGGGTTGCCGTAGCCGGTGACGATGTTCCGGGCTGGTCGCCAAATGGAGTGCGGCCAACAGGGGAAAAACGGCCATCATTTGTTTGGTGAGCAGTCCGGCGCCCAGGCAGAGTGCGAGTGCGATTCCCCATCTCTGGCGAGACGATCGTTCTCCCGCGCCGAGCCAGCGCGAAAAGCACCACAAGGCGGCGGTCCAACAGAAGAGGAGCGGCGCATCGATCGTGAAAATGAGATTTTGGGCCAACGCCGCCGGAGCGAGCGCCAGCGCGGCCACAAACCACGCGCCGGTGCGTGGGTCGAACAGCTCCCGCGCGAGCCGGTAGCCGAAGAACAGGGATGCGGAGGTGAGCACCACGGCGAGCGTGCGAATCGTTTCGGGGTGGTGCCCGCCAATCGCCGTGGCGGCGGCGATGAGCCAGGCAACCATGGGCGGTTTGCTGTAATAGCCCCAGTCGAGTTGACGGCTCCAATCCCAGTAATAGGCCTCGTCGCCGACCAGGCCCACGGGCACCCACCATAGGTAGGCGAGGCGGAAGGCAGCGACGAGTAGCAGAAATGCAAATACGCATCGATCCGTGCGGATGCCCGATGGTGTTTCCGGTGCGGGGACGGGAGAAGCCGTCGCGGATGGCGCGCTCGCGACAACCCCCGCGCGAGCACCTGAGGCCATGCCAGCCTCGTTCAACGGCGAGTCCGACGGTTCAGGCTTCAAGGACGCGTCCCTTCCTTAGTATCCGCGTTGTAACGTAGCCGATTTTGCAGAGGCACAACCCCAGACACAACAGGTCGGATGCCGGCTCGGCCGGGAGACTGCCCGCATGCATCGCGCGGTGCTGAAGTAAGAGCGCGACCCAGGCGGAGGTCTCGATGAAGGAGCTGCCGTATGCCTTCACCACGACGCGGGCCAGTTATGGATAGGAAGATGCTTTTCAGCGGCGCGCTGGGGGTGGGAGTTATTTCATATCTCCGATCGAGACCTTGAATGTACATGCCGCCAGCCTACGGAAGCGTGCGTTAACGGATCGTGAGGCTAACGTTAAAGAAACGCCAAATCGCACCTGGATCATCGCCTCACTGCGTGCCGCGGTAATGAAAGGTAGCTTCTCGGCACCAGCCGCGCTTCGCGTATCGACTTTCGTCAAACAAACAGATTGAAATGGCGACGGCTTCCGGCCAACAAGTTCGGTAACCACGCGGACGATGGCGTTGTTCGGCCACGTGTTTTTATCAGGATGATCGACGCTCCCAACACACCCGTTCTCCTCGTGGAGGACAATCTTGACCTGGCCGGCAATATTCAGGACTACCTCGAGCAGCGAGGCTGGGGTGTCGACTATGTTCCCAACGGAGCCCTCGCCCTGCACCGCGTGAACGAGCAGACACATGCAGCGGTGATTCTGGATCTTCGTCTGCCGGTTATCGACGGACTGGAGGTTTGCCGTCGTTTGCGGCATAGCATCGCGCCACGGATTCCCGTGCTGATGTTGACCGCCGCAGACTTGCTCGACGACCGACTGACGGGATTCGCGGCAGGTGCGGACGACTACATGGTAAAGCCATTTGCGTTGCCGGAACTGCTCGCGCGATTGCGTGCGCTCGTGCGTCGCAGTTCAGCGCTGTCGCCATCCTCGGTGTTCCGTCTGCACGATCTCGAATTGAATCCCTCGACCCGAGAGGTCCGCCGGGGGGAGCGGCGGCTCGTCCTCACGCGCATGGGCTACTCCATCCTCGAATGCCTGTTGGCGCGATCTCCGGCCGTCGTTCCCCGCCAGGAATTGGAACGTCATCTCTGGGCGGATGACCCGCCCGGGAGCGACGCGCTGCGCACGCATATCGCGGCCCTGCGTGCGGAAGTGGATCGAGCGGAGCGCACCGCGTTGCTGCATACACACCGCGGAGTAGGTTATCAAATGGCCGTGATTGAGCCCGTGTGCCGCCATGATTGAATCAAAAAAACGACCGCCTGGCCGCTTGGCCTCGCGGATTCGCTGGCTGCTCGTGGGCCTGGCTGTTTTGCAGGCCGTGGTATTCGCATGGGTTGGATGGCTGCTGTTGCTCACCGCCGAAGAACGCGTCCAGAACCAGTATTATGCGCACCTCCTCGACCACGCGGCTCGGGCCGGGCCGATGGCACCGCTGCCGCCTGGTGTGATCCGCTACACTTCCAGCAAATCAATCAGCGAAGCGCTGGGGCTTGCGGTTCCGCCCACGAAACGCGGTCTGTATCCTGCTTTCCGCGACAGCGCACAGCAACGGACCGAGGTGATGGACGGAATCCTCGATTATCTATACCGGGCGGAGTGGTCTGGCTGGGATGAGGAATATGCGATCTGGGTCGACTCGTCAGGGCCCGGGAAAGCGGTGACCTGGCTCGTCAGTCCGGTAGATGAGTACACCGACGCGATTGTCGGCTCGCTTCGGGTCGCGCTCCTGATTGTGGCGCTCGTTGTCATGGTGGTTGCGCTCTCCGCAGCGTCGCTGATCGCCCAGTGGGCGTTGAAGCCGATCGTTACGCTCGCTGAGCGTGTGCAGAAACGGAATCCAGACATAAAGGCCGATGCGCTTTCCCCGGGGCGGGCGGCGCGGGTTGACCACGATGAGGTTGATTTTCTCGAGAGTGCGTTGGAAGCCTATGAAGTGCGCCTGCGCGAGTCGCTCGCCCGGGAGCGCGACTTTCTGGCGGATTGCAGTCACGAGTTGCGCACACCTGTTGCCACCTTGAAAGGAGCGGTCGCGTTGCTTCAGACCAGCACGGATGACTCCGCTCGAGAACGTTATTTCGGGCGAATCGAACGTTCCGTGCACCGTATGGAACGTTTGATCGAGATCTTCTTGATGGTCGCCCGGGAAGGCCGCCACCGGACGCCGACGCAGACGGTCGACGCGGCCGAGGTCGTCGCAGAGGTGGTGGACGAAATGCGTGCGCTCTATCCTACACACCCGCTGCGGATTCAATTGTTCGCCGACCCAACTGTGACGGTCGTCTGCCACCGCGAAGTACTGGCAGTGTTGTGCCACAACCTGATCGGAAACGCATTTATCCATCTCCCGGGTGGCGAGCTGTGCGTGCGCCTGGATTCGATTGATGGCGACGGGCGCCTGCGGGTCGAGGACGACGGTCCGGGACTGCCCGAGTTCAGGGATAGCGCCGTGGCGTCGGAGCCGGGGCATGGGTATGGCTTGACGCTCGTTGAACGCCTCTGCCGCACCCATGGCTGGCGGCTGAACAAGGTGTCGCGAGATCAGGGAGGCACGTGTATCGAAGTGAACTTTCCCCGTGCGCGCACATGAGGCACTCATCAGTTCGAGTCGATGACGTCATGCCGCGCGGCGGGGTCAATTTCGTTGGTCCGCCGGTGTCCGATCCGAAGGGGGCTCCAGTGTATCCCAATCGTCAGGAACGAGCTAGGGGCGGATCTATGAATTCATCGCTTCAGGAGCGCAGAATGCTTTGCTGTAGTAGCCCGATGGGTCGAAACAGCAAACACGCTTCTTTCCAGCCATGAGCATTTCGCAGGCGCTGTTCACGCGTTTGGCTCGGGTCTTCGCTTGTTTGGCTGATGTCAGCCAGTGAATCCAATCCACGCGTGCGAGGGTCGTCGTCTCCTGCCAAGCGCGGCGAGCCTCAGGAAGAGACTGCAAGGCTGCTTCCAGATCCGGTGGAATCTCTGGCTCAGGTTCTTGCTCTACCGGGGCGATTTCTACCGAAACCGTATCCTCCGGTTTCATGCCGGCAGCCGCTTGCAGGTTTTTATCGACTCTGAGCCAATGGCTCAGCTGGCCATCCGGCTCGAGCCTGGCTTGAAAGGGGTGCCCGTTGATCAAGCCTTCTACCGAGGTCCTTCCTCGCCGGGGAAGTTGCTCACTCGCTTCTTTGGGCAGGAGAACGAAGGCCCATGAAGTATCGTCACCCGGCTTCGCCGGTCGAAGCAGTTTAGCTTTGAAACGTGTTTTTGGCGCGGGTGAGCTCAATTTCTATGGTGCGAATGGTGATTCAAACGCGCAGGCCGCGCGTAGAATGTGTAAAACGATTCCACGTTGTTCGATAGATACCGTCAACTTTTACGCTGTTTGAAATGAGTCAACAGCGGTCGGGATGCAACGGGGGGAGGGGAGGCTCGACAGGAGCCGAGCCCTCCAGCATGGCAGCGCTGAAAATCGTTCCGGGGGCTATGCCGTTTCGAGGGTGCTTGCCTTGGTTTACCGCATATGGGGACGCGCATCCCGGCGGAGTCTGCGTCTCCTCGGTCAAGAATAGCCTTGCGTCGTGCTCCATGCCGCGAAGGCATGATTTCCACAGCATGAACTTTGATTTTACGACGACGCCCGACCGGGATGGAACGGGAAGCCTTAAATGGGAAAAATACGGCGATCGTGACATATTGCCTTTTTGGTTGGCCGATATGGATTTCCGGTCGCCGCCGGCAGTGGTCGAGGCGCTGCGGGAGCGGGCAGCGCACGGCGTCTTTGGCTACACGGTGCCGTGTGCGGAATACGAGCAGCCGGTGTTGCGGTATTTGAAGAGGATCCACGGGATTGATGCGGCACCAGAGGATATCGTCTGGATGCCGGGGCTTGTTCCTGCGCTCAACACTGCTGCGCGCGCCTTCGCCGGGCGCGGCGAGGCGGTGCTGACTTGCACGCCGGTCTATCCTCCCTTTTTGTCTGCTCCCGAGTTTCAGGATCGGGAGCTGATCACGGTGCCATTGGCGGTGGAAAAGGGACGGTATGCATTCGATTTTCCGGCGCTCGAATCGGCCGTGAGTCCGGCGGTGAAGGCCTTTTATCTCTGCAACCCGCACAATCCAGTCGGCCGCATTTATAGCCGGACGGAGCTCCTTGAACTGCTGAGCTTTTGCGAGCGGTACGACTTGGTGTTGGTCGCGGATGAAATTCACTGCGATCTGCTTCTGGACCCCGACCAACCGCATGTGCCGGCGCTCACGCTGACTGAGCGGGCGCGGGAGCGGGTGATCGGCCTCTATGCGCCGAGTAAAACCTACAATCTTCCGGGGTTGTCGTGCAGCTTTATTGTCATTCCGGATCGCAAGCTGCGGGCTCGTTTCAAGAACGCTGCGCGTGGGATGATTACCGAAGTCAACTGCATGGGCTATGTCGCCTGTGCCGCCGCTTATGATCATGGGCAACCGTGGCTGGATGCATTGTTGCCGGTTTTGCGGGCCAATCGCGATCGGCTGGCAGCCTTTGTTGAAGCGGAATGCCCGCGTCTCAAAATGACCCCGCTCGATGCGACTTATCTCGCATGGCTGGATGCCCGGGATCTCGGTTTGGCTCATCCCGCCCGACATTTTGAGGATTACGGACTGGGCTTGGGCGATGGTGTCAACTTTGGTACTCCCGGCTGGCTCCGGTTTACGATTGCCTGTCCTCCGAGCTTGCTTGAGCAGGGACTTGAACGGTTGAAGAAAGCTTACGATACGGCCACTGCCGAAGGTTGAGGCAGCGCTTCGGTCTGAAGTTCCGCATGGCGCAATCGATCGGTGGCAACATTGACCGGCATGGCCGCCACAACGTGCGCCGGTGGCGTGTCCGGCTCCGGAAAACCGTTGACGCGGAACAACTCCCGCCCGTCGAGATGAGCGTGTGCCCGCAGCAGGCGATAGGGGTGGTGAGCGATCTTGCAGCTGTTAAGCATGCCATCCCGTTCCCGCAGACTGAACAGCCGGTAACGTTCAATGAGAAATTCTTCAAGTGAACCTGGAATGGCGCATTGGGCCGTTTCCAATTCGCGAGTGTAATGGATACGGACGAGCGGGGCATCCTCCGTATGCCGCTGTACACGCATCATGATTTCTTCATCGCTGATCCGTCGAAACTCAAAATGGGCATGTTGGTAATTGAGATGAAAGATGCGGCGGGCGGCCACCACGGCGAGCGCATGGTTGGCTTCCAGACTGAAAAACCAAACACCAGAGCGTCCTTCATCATCGCGCACGTAGGTGCGTAGATTCAGTTCCAGAAAACGATCGAAGAAGGGAATGCGAAAAAAGCCGGTTGGCCGGACTCCAGTGAGGACAAAGGGCACCACGCCGATCCACGCTTTTCCACCATAGGTTTCGACCGTGAGGCTCTTGGGCAAACGTTGCTGCACCAGGTCGGGACCGATCTCCCAGTGAACGAAGAGCAGATCGCTCCACTGCTGATAAAAAAGGGGGGTAAATCCACGATCAGCGAAGCTTTTGTCGGATGTGACCATACGGGGGGATGGTGGTTAGTTTAACCGCAAGCTGATCGAGCGCTACCCTGAACGAACGAATCTCTCTGCAAATGAGAGTTGCCCCGGCAAAGGGCCGTGCGTCTGATGGTTTTTATGTGGCGTCTGCACCGCTACGTTTTGCGATCTGTGATCCTCGCCTCGTTAGGGGGCGTGGGCCTCTTTGTTTTTCTCCTCATCACGGGTAACGCGATGCGGGATAGCCTGGAGATGCTGGCCCGCGGACAGATCTCGCCGCACATTTTCCTGCAAATGCTGGGGCTGCTGGTTCCCTATGCAGTTTCTTATGCCATGCCGCTGGGAACATTGGTCGCCATCCTGGTGGTGATGGGGCGGCTTTCTGCCAATCAGGAAATGACCGCGATGCGGGCGTCGGGCATCTCGCTTTGGCGGGTGGCGGCCCCCGTCCTCCTGTTTGCCATGCTGGCAGCGGTCTTCAATGCGTGGATTAATGCCTATTACGCGCCAGCGGCCCGCGCTTCCTACCGCGAGATCGTGCGCAATGTTGTTCGTACGGATCCGCTGCGATTTATTGTCGAGCGCACCTTTGTGCACGACTTTCCGGGCTATGTGTTTTTCGCGGGTGAAAAAGAAGGGCAGAACTTGGAAGATCTCTGGGTCTGGGAGCTCGATGATGAGCGGCGCGTTGTCCGATTGATTCGGGCGGATCGAGGTTCCCTCCGCTACGAGGCGGAAACCGATGGGCTCATCCTGCAAATTGAAAATGCCTTTGCCGAACTGCGGGATGAGGACAACCCGGACAATCTCCGGCAGCTCCAGCCGACCATTTTTGTCGGTGAAACTTCGATCCGCTTTTCATTGGCACAGATCCTTGGCCGGGCGGAACCACCAACCCGGCTCGCGCACCTGACTATTCCCCGAAAGCTGATGCGCCGGGCAGAAGTGCTCGCTGCTCAACGCTCCGCGGATGATCCAGAAGAACAGTCCCTGCTCCGGCAGGAACTCATTCAGGTGCAGTATCGCATTCAGGACAGCTTGGCGATGGGCTACAGCGTTTTTGCGCTCGCGCTCCTGGGGATTCCACTGGGCCTCAAGGCGAGCCGATCTGAAACGCCATTTAATGTCGTCTTCGCACTGGCTATCGCGCTCAGCTACTATGTCGCAATGGTCGTGATCGGCTGGGCGGAACAAACGCCGCACTTGCGCCCCGATCTTCTGGTTTGGATGCCCAACTTTTTCTGCCAGACGCTCGGCATCGGGTTGCTCTACCGCGCCAACAAGCGATAGCTGACCTAAAATGTTGGTGGGTAGTCATGAAATGATGCCCGCAGTCTCCAATTGTTGCAGGATAGGCGGATGATTTATTCTGTTATATATTGAAAATCAGTGACTTGCGTTTGGTGGTCTCCGCCTGGGTCTTCGATGGCACGCCATGGGCAATGGAGGGTGCATGGTCACACATTCTATTGAATCTTCCGCATCCATTTACCCTTTTTCGCGGCGTGCGCCGGAGCAACGTTCAGATCCTTCGGCCCGTGCGGCGGGGGTCGCGCGCATCCTCTTGCGCTTGGTCCGGTGGTGGGCTCGGCGGATGTGGAAGGTCACGGCCGAGGGTTGGGAATCGTTGCCCTCCAAAGGCGGTGCTTTGGTAATCGCGAACCACCTCAGTTATACTGACGCCATTCTCTTGGTCGCCACCTGTCCGCGCCCGATTCGCCTCGTAGGATCGGCGCATTTGTTACGGTTCGCGGTTCTGCGATGGGTTTTTCGCGCGTTCGGCGTTATTCCAGTCAGACCGAACGATGCTTACGCTACCATTCGGCAAACAGCCGCCGCGCTGCGGGCTGGAGAGGTGGTTGCCATTTTTCCCGAGGGAAAGATTTCGGTTACGGGGCAGATGCTTCCGTTTCAAAAAGGAGCACTGGCCATCGCGCGACTTGCCAATGTTCTAATAACACCGATAGGGATTTCTTATAGCAACAAGACCGCGGGATTTTCGTTGCGCCGATTTTTCGAGAACCGATACCCCAAATTCCGCCATCCGCGGGGCGCGCGCCTCCGGGTCGGGCCACCCCTTAATCCTCATCAGTCTACTATGGAAGATGCTCGCGAAGCAGTTATTGATGCCGGCTACGATACCTTTATCCGGCTGCCTGAGCTGGATGAACACCTTGCTGTTCGCGCTGTGCGCGCGCTCAAAGAAAATCCTTTTCACAAGCAGGTCGTCGATCTTTCGAACGGCCGCAAGGAATTGTCCTCTGGAATGCTATTGGCAGTCGCGCTGGCCATGGCTGAGCGCTGGCGGGGGCGTATTCCTGATCAACGGGTAGGGGTGGTTCTTCCGAGCGGGCTGGGCAGTCTGCTCACCAATCTCGCGCTCACGGTGTTGGGGAAAACGCCGGTAAACCTCAACTTCACCGCTGGGCGCGATGCCAATGAGAAGTGTATTGCAAAAGCGGGCCTGCGCACCGTGATCTCGGCCGGACCGGTGCGGGCGAAGGTTCCTGATTTTCCCTGGCCAGACGACACGATAGATCTCGTGGCGGAACGGAAAGCGCTGAAAAAAGCGCGCATTCTCTGGCACTTTGCCAAGGTGCTTACGTTGCCCGTTTCGCGTTTGATCAAACACTATGGCATCCCGGAGGTAGGTGGGGAGTGTGAGGCGGCCATCCTTTTCAGCTCTGGTAGCACGGGGGATCCCAAGGGCGTTGTCCTGTCGCACCGCAACATCATTGCGAACTGCCTGCAAATTGCGCAATGCGGGCTCCTGAATCGTGGCGAGACCATGCTGGCCTGCCTTCCCACCTTTCATAGCTTCGGCTTTACCGTCACGCTCTGGTATCCGCTGGCAACCGGCCTGCGCATCGTGTGTTTGCCATCGCCGCTTGAAACCAAGCGTTTGGCCGAGGCGGTGCGGGATGAGAAGATCACCGTGATGATGGGCACGCCGACCTTTCTGCGGCCTTATTTCAAGCGGATTCCCAAGGAATGGTTGTCGAGTTTGCGCTATGTGGTGGCCGGTGCCGAAAAGACGCCGGAAGGATTTCATGATGAATGGGAACGCACGTTCGGAAGCCAGTATTTGGAAGGTTATGGCCTGACCGAAACCGCGCCCGTGCTCTGCGCCAACCTCCCATTTGAGACCGACGGTCAGCCCAATAAACGGGCGGGTTCAGTTGGGCGGCTTTTCCCAGGCATCAAAGGGCGTGTGATCGATCCGATGTCGGGGGAGGTCCTCGGGCGCGGTAAAGCAGGCATTCTCGAGGTGCAGGGAGCCAATGTCTTTCGCGGCTATCTGGATGATGCGTATGCGACCCACGCGGCTTTTCGCGATGGTTGGTTCGTTACCGGCGATCTGGCGCGGTTTGATGACGACGGGTTTCTTTACATTGAGGGACGCCTGAGCCGGTTCTCCAAAATCGGTGGAGAGATGGTCCCGCACGGAACGATCGAAAATGAGATTGTGCGCGCCTTTCAGTTTGAGCAGAGCGAAGAACCGCTCGTCGCTGTCACCGGTGTGAGCGATGCCCGGAAGGGTGAGGCGCTGGTTTTGGTCTCAACCGTGGAATTGAAGTTGGATGAGGTGCGGCAGCGCCTGACGGAGAAAGGGTTGCCCAATTTGTGGATTCCGCGCCGCATGGTCCGGGTGCCGGGCATCCCGTGCCTGGCCAGTGGAAAGTTGGACCTCAGGGGACTGGCTCAGTTGGCTCAAGGAGCTGAATCGCAGTCGTAAGAGCAGGGGGCCAGACGGTGGAGTGTCCTTAAAAGTAGATTCCGCCGCCTAGGAGGCGTTCGTGGTCGTAGAGTGCGCAGACTTGTCCTGAGGCGAGGGCTCGCTGCGGTTCGTCAAAATCCAGTCGGGCGGAACCGTCAGCGAGCGGCACAAACGTCATCGGCACCGACGGATCCCGGTAGCGCACTTTTGCGAACAAACTGGTGGGGCGGTTTGGAGGATTTTTCACCAGCCAGCTGATTTGATGAAGGTCGATTGATCGGTGCCAGATGCTCTCAGCCCGTTCGCTTTCAAAAGCCACGATCAGGCGGTTGTTCGGCAGATCCTTTCCGACCACAATGTAGAATTCGTTGTCAGTGTTGGACGGAATGCCAATCCCGCGGCGCTGACCCAAGGTGAACCGATGCAATCCGCGATGCTGCCCGAGCACATCTCCCCGCAGGTTCATGATTTCCCCCGGCCGATCCTCGATGAACTTTTCGAGGAAGTCGTTTATTTTGACCTCGCCGATAAAACAAATGCCTTGGCTGTCCTTTTTGTGGGCGTTGGGCAGGCCGGCTTCAACTGCGCGGGCGCGCACTTCTGGCTTGGTCAGGTGGCCCACTGGAAAAATGGCGTGCGCCAGCTGGTCCGGTCGGATCAGAGCGAGAAAGTAGCTTTGATCCTTGTTCGGGTCCACCCCCTCCAGCAGGGCTGTCTCGCCGGAAATTTCGGTGGACCGGCAGTAGTGCCCGGTGGCTACGGCGTCAAAACCCCGTGCGCGCGCCCACTCCAGCAGCACGCCGAACTTCATTTCCCGGTTGCACATCACATCCGGATTGGGCGTTAGACCACGGGAGTAACCGTCAACTAGGTAACTGACCACCCGTTCGCGATAATCGCGCATGAAGTTGATCACTTCGAACGGGATTCCCAGATGCTGAGCCACCGCGCGCGCATCGACAATATCCTGTTCCCATGGACAGTTTCCGAAGACTTCCTCTTCGTTGATCCAGTTTTTCATGTAGGCGCTGGCAACCTCATAACCCTGATCGCGGAGGAGGAGGGCGGCCACTGCGCTGTCGACTCCTCCAGAGAGGGCGACGAGAACTTTTTTTGAAGGGGGCATGAAAATCGCTTTAACGCTTTAACTCGTCGGCTAGAACGCAAGCGGTTTGTCTCTCACCTGATTTTGAAGCAAGAACCTCATATGGAGCGAGAGCCCGTTTTCTACATGGCGTCCTGGACGTCCCTCGACACTGGTGTTGTCAGTTTTCGGTGCGATTGGGAAGTGACCCGTTTACCGGCTTTGTGTTGGGGGCCGGATGAAGTGGCGCTCCGCCACCTGGAGCGCGCCCCATTGAGCGACTACGGCAATCTCAGCGGCTATTTCGTCAAGGAGGGACGTTTGCATTTTGTGCTGCGCGCGGATCGTTATGAGTCTATCGACCTGTCGGCGGATCGTATTTTTGTGGCTGGAGAATTCAACGACTGGGGTGAAGCGATTGGTGACAGTGAATGGGAGTTGAAGGCGATGGAATTGGATGGGGTGGAGTTCTACGGGCTCGTCGTCAAGCCCGGTAAGGTGGACATAAACCAGCCTTACCGCTTCAAGTTTGTGACCGCCGGAGGCCTCTGGCTGGATGTGCCGGCCAGCGCACCCAACGTGTTTATCGATGAACACCACAACCGCAATTTTCAGATTCGCCCGAACCGCACCGGGCAGCATCGGTTTTTCTTTCGCACCCCGTTGCCGCTGAACAGGAGCCCGGAACCGTATTTGGTTTTTAAGGACGGATCATACCGTGAACGCGTTCGGCTCAAGCCTGGCGTATTCCTCAAAACGCTGGAGGCAACAGGTCCGCTCGGGGCATTGGTTGGCAAAGATCAGACGACTTTTCGGATCTTTGCTCCACGTGCGGCCAGTGTCTGCCTGCATCTTTACCAAGATCTGGAAGGCGACCAGTCGGAGGCGATACCACTGGTGCAGAGCGAGGATTTGGTCTGGGAAACCTCTCTTCCCGGCGATCGGTCCGGATGGTTTTATCACTACACGATCGCTGGCGATGACCAGGATGGCTTTTGCCATTTTGATGAAAATTTCCGCGTGCTGGATCCCTATGCCTTGGCATGTGCTGGACCGTTGGGGCCGGCGATCGTGGTGAATCAGGCAAAACTGCCGCGAACTCCCAAGCCATTTTCCCCGCCCAAATGGCACGATTTGGTGGTAGTCGAGGTTCACCTGCGGGATGTCCTTGCCTGTGCCGCACTGGAACTGACTCCGGAGGAGCGCCGGGGCTTTGAGGGATTACGTAAATGGGTTCTTGATCGTGGCTGCTACCTGCGTGAGCTGGGCGTCAATGCGGTGGAGCTTCAGCCCATCCATGAATTCGACACGGTCAACCCCGAGGAATATGGCTGGGGTTACATGCCCGTAAACTATTTTGCTCCGGCCAGCCAGTACGCGCAGAATCCTCACAAGGCCTCTCAAATTGAGGAATTTCGCGCGGTGGTCGACGCCTTCCACGAGGCGGGCATCGCGGTGATTGTGGATGTGGTTTACAACCACGTGGGCAACCCGAACTACCTGCAGTACATCGACAAGGAGTATTACTTCATGCTGAACGCCGACGGCGATTATCTCAATTACAGCGGCTGCGGAAACACGCTCGATCCTGACACCGCGATGTCGCGCCGGTTGATGCGCGAGAGCATGGAACATTTTGTCCGGACGTTCGATGTCGACGGCTTCCGGTTTGATCTGGGCGAACTCCTCGGGATTGATTGCCTCGCCTACCTCGAAAAAGAGATCAAGGCGGTGAAACCTTCGGTCTTTCTGGTGGCTGAACCTTGGAGCTTCCGGGCGCACATTGCCCACCGCTTCAAGGAAATCGGGGTTGCGTTCTGGCACGATGGCTTTCGTGAACAAGTCAAAGAATACCTGCTTGGAGGCAGTTCGTCCGAGGTGCTGCGGGATTTAATGCAGGGAAGTCGCGACCACCTGACGGCATTTCCGGCTCAAGCCGTTAACTACGTCTGCTCGCACGACGACCGGGTATGGATTGATAAGATCACGGAAAATCGGCGATTCGACGGCAGTTTTCCGACACCAAACGACCGCCGCAGAACGCACCTGATGGCTGCCATCCTCTTCCTGTCCGCAGGCGTTCCCATGCTGCACGCCGGGCTTGATTTTCTCTATTCCAAGGCTGGAAAGAACAACACTTACCTCGATGGCGAAGCCAATGCCTTGCCCTATGAGCGCATGCGTTACTTTTCGGGCACTCACGATTATTTCCGCCGCCTGATTGCCTTTCGGAAATCAGCCATTGGCCGGCTGCTGAGACTCGATGGGCATCCGGAGCGGGGTTATTTTCAGACCGCTTTCGCTGAGAACGCATTTGCCATGCTCTATAACGCCCATCGCGAGCGCGGGGCGCAGCAGATCCTTTTTGCGGTGAATCCGGCCTTTGAAATGCGCGCGCTGGAGTTTCCCGGGATCAACGGGGCGGAGTGGATCCAGATTGCCGATCACGAGCGGGTGGAGCCGGAGGGCTTGCCCTCGGCGCTTTTCCCCATGGCTGAAAATCTTATCGAGTTACCGGCGCTGAGTTGCGGAATCTGGGTGCGTGCGTAGAATACGGGTTTAGCTTTTTTCAGGCTGCGGTGCCATTAGGGAGGCTTATTTGAGGTTTTTTGGATTTAAGTGAATCCGATGCTTGGCAACGCGCTCTGAATCCCTACAACGAAGTTTCTGCTGCGGGAAGCCAATGGCCCCTCGACGCAGGTAACACAGTTCATTCAGGACCTTTCAGAAAGTTATCATGGCAACAAAAATCGCAATCAATGGCTTTGGTCGGATCGGCCGGCTGGTCTTCCGTGCGCTCGTCGAGCAGGGCCTTCTCGGCTCCAAGTTCGAAGTGGTCGCCATCAACGACCTCGTCGCCGCAGACAACCTCGCCTACCTCGTCAAATACGACTCGATTCAGGGCCGCTTCACCGGAACCGTCGAGAGCGCCAAGTCCTCGGCTGATGTTGCCGAAGATGACTTGCTCGTGGTGAACGGACAGAAGATCAAGTGCCTCGCAGTGCGCGAAGGCCCGAAGGCAATGCCTTGGAAAGATCTCGGCGTTGACATCGTGATCGAGTCCACCGGTTTGTTCGCTTCGGACACGGCGTCCCAAGGACACATCGATGCCGGGGCCAAGCGGGTAATCATTACCGCTCCGGCCAAGGGCGACGGTGCCAAAACCGTGGTGATCGGTGTGAACGACAACGAACTTTCCGCTGCGGACACCATCATTTCCAACGCCTCCTGCACCACGAACTGCCTCGCGCCGATCACCAAGGTGATCCTCGAGAACTTCGGTATCGTCGAAGGCCTCATGACGACGGTGCACTCCTACACCGCCACGCAGAAGACCAACGACGGTCCGAGCAAGAAGGACTGGAAAGGTGGCCGTGCCGCCGCGATCAACATCATTCCTTCCACCACGGGTGCAGCCAAGGCTGTTGGCATCGTGCTTCCTGCCGTCAAGGGCAAGCTGACCGGGATGTCCTTCCGTGTGCCGACGCCAACGGTGTCGGTGGTCGATCTCACGGTAAAAACCGAGAAGGAAACTTCTTACGAAGAGATCTGCCAGAAGATGAAGGAAGCCGCCGAAGGCCCGCTCAAGGGGATCCTCGAATACACTTCCGACGAAGTGGTATCGAGCGACTTCATCCACAGCCCGGCCTCGTCGATTTTCGACGCGGGCAGCGGGATCGGCCTGAACAGCACGTTCTTCAAGCTCGTTAGCTGGTACGACAACGAGTGGGGTTACTCAAACCGGGTGGTCGATCTTCTCAAGAAGGTCGCCGCACTCTAGTTGCCCGACAGGCTTTATTTTTCGCCGCCCCCCGATTCCGATAATTGGTTTGGTGGGCGGCTTTTTTTGCTTTGAATAACTCGATTCGCGGCATCGCATCTCGCCGCTCTCCGCTCACATTTTCAGGAAAGAACCCTTATGGCCATCAAGACGATTGAAGATATCGATGTAAAAGGAAAGCGCGTGCTGGTGCGCGTGGACTTTAACGTGCCCGTGGATGATTCCCGGATTACTGACGACTCCCGGATCGTGGCGGCCCTGCCGACCATCCGTTACTTGTCTGAAAAAGGAGCCAAAGTGCTTCTTTGCTCCCACCTCGGGCGGCCTAAGGGCAAACGGAATCAGGAGTTCAGCCTCGCGCCTGTCGCGGTCGACCTCTCGGCCAAGCTTGGCGCTCCCGTCACGTTCATCGACGACTGCATCGGAGCTCCCGTTGAACAAGCGGTTGCCGCGATGATGGATGGGCAAGTCGCTCTGCTCGAGAACGTTCGTTTTTATGCCGAAGAGGAGAAGAACGATCCGGAGTTCGCTCGCAAACTCGCCGCCAATGCGGATGTCTATGTCAACGACGCGTTTGGCACCGCACACCGTGCCCACGCCTCGACCGAAGGGGTGACCCAGTTCTTGTCGCCCAGTGTTTGCGGATACCTCATCGCGAAGGAACTCAAGTTCCTCGGAGAGCAAACCGAAAACCCCGAGCGGCCGTTTGTTGTTATTCTCGGCGGGGCCAAAGTCAGCGATAAGATCAACGTGATCGATGCGCTCCTCGACAAGGCGGACACCATCCTTATCGGGGGTGCGATGGCCTATACCTTCAAGCTCGCCCAGGGCGGTAAAGTGGGCAACAGCCTCTCCGAACCGGATAAAGTTGAGATCGCCAAGAGCGCCTTGGCCAAAGCGGAAGCCAAAGGGGTCAAATTCCTGCTCCCCACCGACACCCTCGTCTGCAATGGCCTCGACTTCGGTGCCAAGCTTTTGGGCGAAACCCGGGTGGTCGACGGAGACATCGAAGACGGTTGGGAAGGGGTCGATATCGGCCCGAAGACGACAGAGCAATATTGCGCCGAGATCGCCGGTGCCAAGACCGTGCTCTGGAATGGACCCATGGGCATTTTTGAAATCGTAGAGTCCGCCAAAGGCACGTTTGCGGTGGCCGAAGCGGTGGCCAAAAGCGACTGTGTTTCCATCATTGGGGGCGGCGATTCCGTCAAGGCGATCAATCGCAGTGGCTACAGCGACGCGGTCACCTTCATGAGCACTGGTGGCGGAGCCAGCCTTGAGTTTCTTGAAGGCAAGGAGCTTCCGGGAGTCGTTGCTCTTGACCGCAAGTAACCGACACGCAAGCTGGGTCTAACACTTATTTACACTGAGGAAAATAACCTATGGCGCAAAGCATTCGCAAATATCTGATCGCGGGCAACTGGAAGATGAACAAGACGGCCGCGGAAGGCGTGGATCTCATTCGCGAGATCAGCGCTGGTGTGGGGCAAAAAATGGAGGTTGGCGTAGTCGTCTGCCCTCCATTCACCGCCCTGGAATCCGCAGCCAAGGTGGTTGAAAACTCCAGCATCCAGCTGGGTGCCCAAAACATGCACCCAAAAGGTGAAGGGGCTTACACGGGAGAGATCTCGCCCATCATGTTGCGGTCTCTTTTCTGCACCTACGTTATTCTCGGCCACAGCGAACGTCGCGAGTATTTCGCGGAAACAGACGCCTTTATCAACGAAAAGGTGCTCGCTGCCCTCGACAGCAACCTCAAGCCCATCCTTTGCGTGGGAGAAACGCTGGAGCAGCGGGAGAGCGGTGATACGATGAACGTCATCCGCACCCAGCTCGAAGGTGGTCTGGCCGGCGTGGACAACGAAGCGGCAGAGTCTGTGGTCATTGCCTATGAACCTGTCTGGGCGATTGGCACTGGTAAAACGGCCACGCCCGAGATGGCGCAGGAAGTTCACAGTGCGATCCGCGTCTACCTTGCTGAGCGTTTCAATGCCGGCGTCGCCGGCAAAATCCGCATCCTCTACGGCGGCTCGATGAAGCCTAATAATGCGAGCGAGCTGCTCGACCAAGCTGACATTGACGGCGGCTTGATCGGCGGGGCCGCCCTGCAGGCAAAGTCATTCCTTGAGCTGGTGGAAATTGCACAGTCGAAGGTCGACAACGCCTGAGTTCGATACGCGCTCCCTCTTTTCAGCCCGAAGTATGTTCACATGCTTCGGGCTTTTTAATGGCCCATCGTTGGGACCTTCCGTTGACAGTTTTTGGACAGAACAGTTTGCTCCGCTCCATGCGCGACGAAGAAACAACTTTAGGGGACATCCGGGCACGCTTGGCGGTGTTCGTCGCTGAGCGGGAGTGGGAACAGTTTCACGCACCCAAGAATCTCGCAATGGCACTTGCAGCCGAGGCCGCAGAACTGATGGAACACTTTTTGTGGGACGATCCTTCGGCTAGCCGCCAAGCTGCGAAAGATCTAGCCAAACGCGCCCGGATTGAAGAAGAGCTGGCGGACGTGGTCATCTATGCGCTTGAGTTTGCCAATGCTACGGAAATCGACGTCTCGGCCGCGATCGAGCGGAAATTGATCAGCAACGCCCGTCGTTATCCAGTGGAGAAAGCACGCGGTAACTCCCGCAAATACGACGAACTCTGAGGTGTTCGGAAATGCAGGACACTCCGGTTCTGCTGGGGCTAAAGTTGTTTGCTGCCGCCAGTCGCTCCGTAAATCTCGCCTGAAATATAGCTGGCTTCATCGGAGGCGAGAAAGACGTAAATTGCGGCTAATTCCACAGGTTGCGCGGGACGCTTGAAGAGGGTATGCCCGCCAAACGCTTCGACGGAATCCGGAGGTAAGGATGCTGGAATAATGGGAGTCCATACCGGCCCCGGTGCGACTCCATTCACTCGAATTCCGCGGTCTGCAACCATTTGAGCCAATGCAAGGGTGAAATTGGCAATGGCTGCTTTGGTCGAAGCATAAGGTGCAAGGGTCGGACTCGGCTTGAACGCTTGAATCGAGGTGGTGTTGAGGATCGACCCGCCGGGTGGGAGGTGAGGAATCGCCGCCCGCGCGAAGAAAAAGAAGGATTGGATATTGGTGCGGTAGGCGTAATCGAGTTCCTCGTCCGGAATCTCCTCGAGTGAATCATAACTCTTTTGAAAGGCCGCATTGTTCACGAGGATATCGAGCCGCCCAAAAGTCTCCACCGTTTCCTTGACGATGCGGTCGCAGACTGCGCGCTCGCTCTGATCCACCCGATAGCTTTTTACCCGTCTGCCCGCCTCTTTGACCACCCGTTCCGTCTCTGCGGCATCCTCATCCTCTTGAAGATAGGTAAAGACGACATCGGCACCTTCGCGGGCGTAGGCGAGTGCGATCGCGCGGCCAATGCCGCTGTCGCCACCGGTGATCAAGGCAACCAGCCCCTGCAAGCGATTGTGGCCGCGATAGCTTTTTTCACCGTAATCGGGTGGGGGCGACATTTTTGTCTCCAGCCCCGGAAGCTTTTGGGTGTCACGCGGAAAAGGAGGTTTGGGATATTTTGTCCGGGGATCACTCAGAGGGATAGGTGCCGTATCTTTCATGGAAGGAATGGGTTTATTGTGAAATGAACGTTGCCGGGGCTGGTTAGCAGAACGCACGATTCGAACACCTGCGGAGAGGCAAAGTGCTGTTTCTGGCTGAGGCTCAGGTTGCCAGAAATCGTTCGCGGACTGCGCCGGAGGGTTCATAGCGCTGATCGATGGTGCCGACGGTGCGGGAGATGAATGGCCTGTTCCGCGAGACGAGGCCGTAGCCGAAATTGCGCAACGGTCGGGGAATTACCCGCAGCAGGCGAGCACTGCTCCAAGGACTTTGTATGTGACGTAATGCCTCCAGCACTGCTTCGGATTTAAAATAAATGCGTCCGCGATCCACTAATACCACGCTTTCCACTTGCTCGGAGCTGGCCCCGTGCTGTCGGAGGATACGCTTTCCCGGCTCGCTCTGCAGTGGAGCGTAATGAAGGATGCCAGCCGGATCGTGTTCCACCAGCCAGCGGACAGAAGCTCGGCAAAAGTTGCACTCGCCATCAAAAAGTACGATCGGGTGTCTCACAACGATCACCTTCGCAGGAAACGTGCTAGAAGTCTGTGTGAGACGTTTTTTCCACCGGCAAAAGCGGATCAGGTGCAGGATGCATCAACTAACGCGCTGAAGGTCGCACGATGCACGTACCCTGTTCGGGTCGCATTGAAGAAGATTGTGAAAATGGATGCCAATCAGAGGCAAAAGCTGGTTCAGCATCTTCTGGTACGCTCGATGCAAAGAGAGATAAAACCTAATTTTAGATACGAAAGGATTTTGTTCTCATGCAATCGGAAACCATCTTGATTACCGGAGGTGCGGGTTTCATTGGATCGCACTTGGCCGATGAATTGATAGGCCGGGGCTACCGCGTTCGCGTGCTCGACGTAATCCATCCGCAAGTACATGGCAGTGCCGCCCGTCCTTCTTACCTGCATCCGGAAGTGGAGTTGCAGGTTGGCGATGTGCGCGATCCTCAGGTTTGCGCGCAAGCGTTGGAAGGAGTTGACCGGGTGTGTCATTTGGCCGCGCGGGTCGGCGTTGGGCAAAGCATGTATGAGATTTCAGACTACACATCAGCCAATTCCGGAGGCACAGCGGCACTACTCGAAGCACTGGCGGGGCGAAAGTTGAAAAAGTTGGTGGTGGCTTCCAGCATGAGCGTTTATGGCGAGGGTCTCTACCGCGATAGCGATGGAAAGACTGTCGCTCCGGCAGAGCGCTCGGAAGCGGACATGAAAGAGGGCGTGTGGAATTTTTACGACGAATCCGGAATTCCCCTGACCCCGATCCCGACCCATGAGGGCAAAGAGTGCGTGCCATCGTCTATTTATGCGCTGGGCAAATACGATCAGGAACGCATGTGTCTGATTGCCGGAAACGCCTACCAATTTCCGGTGGTGGCGCTGCGTTTCTTTAATACCTATGGCCCCCGCCAGGCGCTCTCCAATCCCTACACGGGAGTCTTGGCCATCTTTGCGTCCCGCCTGTTGAATAACCAGCCGCCCAGGATTTTTGAGGACGGCGAGCAGCGGCGGGATTTTGTGCATGTCAAGGATGTGGCTCGAGCTTGTCGGCTCGCTCTGGAGACAGCCGAGGGTGGATTGGTGCTCAACATCGGTTCAGGGGAGTCCCGAACAGTCAATGAGGTGGCCGAAGCGCTGGCACGCACTTTGGGCAAACCCTACGTCGGGACGGAGGTCACCGGCCGCTTCAGGGTGGGTGACGTTCGGCATTGCTACGCTGATATTACACGTGCTCGCCAGTTTCTTGGTTATGAGCCCCAAGTCGATTTCGAGTCAGGGCTCACGGATCTAGCCGTTTGGTTGGAGGACCAGATCGCGATCGACCGGGTCGACGGTGCAAGTGCAGAATTGATGAGCCGGGGGTTGGCACGATGAGTAAGCGGATAGCACCTAAATCCCGCCGGGAATTGACCGCGGAGCCCGGCTTTTGTGAATGGCTGCGACTGGGTGAATACGAACGGGCGGAAGAGGCATTGTCCGACCTCGAACGCCTCGGAGTCCGGCATCTGCGAACCGGTTTTTCATGGGCGGACTATCTTTCTCCCGGCGGGCGGGAATGGTTTGATTGGCTGATTCCAAAATTGGCCGGTCAGGCAGAATTGCTCCCGTGCTTCACCTATACACCGCCCTCTTTGGGAATCGAAGCGAAGACATCGGCACCCCCGCGGCGCACCAAGGATTATGCAGACTTTCTGGATCATGCACTGGATCGTTATGGCCGGCATTTCGAATACGTGGAACTGTGGAACGAGCCGAACAACACCAACGACTGGGACTTCATGCTCGACCCCGGCTGGCAACTATTTCGGGAGATGATCTGCCAAGCGTCTTACTGGGCTCAAAATCGGGGATATCGGACTGTGCTCGGAGGAATGGCACCGACCGATCCGGCCTGGCTGCGGATGATGGGTCAGCAAGGATTGCTGCAGTTCATTGATGTAGTCGGCATGCACGGCTTTCCGGGAACTTGGGAACGTGATGACCGCGACTGGAATCAATCGCTGCAGAGCATTCAGGATGTACTCGACGAACTGGATTCCCCGGCCCGTATCTGGATGACGGAAGGCGGTTACTCCACCTGGAGGCACGATGAGGAGTCACAGATGGGCCGTGTTCTCGATATCCTCGATTTACCGGTGGAGCGTTGTTATATCTACCAGCTGCACGATTTGCATCCGGACCGCCCTCATCAGGCGGGGCTGCGTGAGGATGTGAAGCATTATCACTGTGGATTGAAGCGTGCGGACGGTACGCCGAAGCTGGTTTTTCGTTTGTGGCAAGAGCACGGAATCGAAGAGATGCGTTCGCTGCACCGCGGACTTGCGCGAACGGCGGTTCGCCCGCGGCCGAAGGACCGTCGCCCGGTGGTTATCATCGGAGGAGCAGGGTTTATTGGCAGTAATCTCGCAGACCGCCTGTGCGGGGAAGGGCACCGGGTCCGTTTGCTCGATAATCTTTCGCGACCAGGCGTCGAATGGAATTTGCTTCAGCTGCATCAGGCGCATGGAGACTTGATCGAAGCGGATGTACGCGATCTTCGGGATCCGGTGGCAGTCCAGGAGAGTCTATCCGACGCTTCCTGCGTCTACCACTTCGGAGCGCAGGTGGCGGTGACGACCAGCCTGATTCGTCCGCTGGAGGATTTTTCCATCAACGTGGAGGGCACGCTCAATGTACTGGAAACATTACGCCTGAGGAATCCGGTGCCGTTATTGTTTACTTCGACCAATAAGGTTTACGGAGCACTTTCCGCATTGGAGCTCTCTCGGAAGGGCGATCGATACACGCCCGCTGATGAAGGGCAGATGGCGGTGGATGAATCGGCTGCACTCGATCTTTACACACCCTACGGCTGCTCGAAAGGCGCGGCGGATCAGTACGTGTTGGATTACGCACGCTCGTTCGATCTCCCGTTTACCGTCTTCCGGATGAGCTGTATCTATGGCCCATTTCAATGGGGCACCGAGGATCAGGGGTGGGTGGCTCACTTTGTGCGCTCAGCGATGGCGGGGCGACAGCTAACGATCTATGGCGACGGTGCTCAAGTGCGGGATCTGCTCTATGTGGGCGACTTGATCGATGTCATGACTCGGGCTGTACGCCAGATTGATACGGCTGCGGGACAGGCTTTCAATATGGGTGGAGGGCTGGAGAACAGTGTCAGCTTGATTGAGCTACTCGACCTCATTGAGCGCCACTTGGGACACTCGATCGACGTGAATTACGCTCCATGGCGTCAAGGCGATCAGCGTTATTATGTATCGGCCATCGGGAAAGCAAAACGGCTGCTGGGTTGGGAACCGCGGACTCATGTTCCATTGGGCATCAGGCGGCTGCACGATTGGCTCTCGTCCTCGCGATTCCGGGCGCGCCAATCGGCATCTTCGGTATCGATGACCCCACAACACAGGAATTGATTGTGATGAGTATCCATGTGGAAAATGCCCCTGCCGGGGCACTGAGGCTTTCAATAACTACGAAGAGCCCGGTGTTGGTCGCACCGCGACGGTGGGAATTTCATCCATTCGCACCGCCTGATCCCCGTCCGGGCGAGCTGCGCATCCAGATGGAAGGTTGTGGTGTCTGCGCTTCCGGTCTGCCTTGCTGGCAAGGCCGGGAGTGGTTCAACTACCCGCTGCAACCTGGTCAGCTTGGTCATGAAGGGTGGGGGACGGTCGAGGCGGTTGGTCCGGGTGTATCGCCTGAGCGAATCGGGGAGCGGCTTGCCCTGTGGCGTGATGGGGCTTTCAGCCCGGTGCTCTGTGTTTCAGAGCATGAGACCGTGCGGATTCCGCCGGTGCTGCACGGAAAGCCTGTGCCGATTGAACCACTCGGGTGCGCCATGAACATCATGCGGCGTTCGCGTGTGGAACCAGGCATGCCTGTGGTGGTGGTGGGCGTCGGATTTATCGGAGCGCTCTTGATTCAACTGCTCAAGGCGGCGGATTGCGAAGTTTACGCAGTCGCCCACCGTCCATTCGCGCAGCGGCTGGCGCGGCAGCTTGGAGTCCGTGTAGTCATTCCGTGGGACACTCCGGAGTCTGTGGTGAAGGCTTTTGCCGAGGCGGGCCAACACGGTTTTCCACGCGTGATTGAAGCTGCAGGCATGGCCTCCTCGCTGGAAATCACCTCCTCTCTGGTAGGCACCGGTGGTGTCTTGATCATTGCCGGCTATCATCAGGAAGGCTCACGCTCGATCAACCTGCAGGACTGGAACTGGAAAGGCATTGATGTGATCAATGCTCATGAACGCGATCCCGCTATCATCCGGCGGGGCATGCAAGCGGCTGTCAATGCCATGGAGCGGGGGGATATCGACCTTAGTCCCTTACTCACGCACCGCTACCACATCGATCAGCTGGCAGAAGCTTATCACGATCTGGAGGAACGTCCTGACGGTTTCCTCAAAGGCTGGATCACATTCGAACATTCAACCCCTTGAAATCCATGAGCTCACACAACAAGCAAACCACAGATCCTCAAATCATTCGCAAATGGGCAGAGGCCCGCGGTGGTCAACCCGCTCGGGTGAAATCCACCGGGAGCGACAATCCAAAAAAAGCCGGGCTCTTGCGCATCGATTTTCCGGGTGGCGCTGGCGAGGAATCTCTGGAGCCGATCGATTGGGATACTTTCAGCGAGACGTTTGAAGCGCAAAAGCTGGCGTTTGTTTATGAAGAAAAATCAGCTTCCGGCGATATCAGCCGCTTTGGAAAATTTGTATCCCGGGAGAACACCTAAGCGATGAAGTGGGTTCTTTTTTACCATTCGCTGCTCTCGGATTGGAACCACGGTAACGCTCATTTTCTCCGCGGAGTGGTGCGCGAGCTGAGGCGGCGGGGACACGAGGTACGCGTCATGGAACCACGCAACGGATGGAGCCTGAGCAACCTTGTGAAAGCGCAGGGTGCTGAACCTTTGCGCGAAGTGGAAACGATGATGGAGCTCGAAGGTCTCTGGAAGGATTACGACCCGGATCAGCTCGATCTTCACCGCATTTTGGAGGACGCGGACATTGTCGTGGCGCACGAATGGAATCCACCGGAGCTCATCCGGAAATTGGGTGAATATCGGCGGGATCACCCTTCGATCCGCCTGCTGTTTCACGACACGCATCACCGCGGGGTGAGTGAACCGGAGGCGATGAAACTGTATTGCTTCGAGCATTACGATGGCGCGCTTGTATTTGGCCAGGCATTACGCGAAGTCTATATTACCAACGACTGGGCTCGACGGGTTTGGGTATGGCACGAAGCTGCCGATACATCCTGGTTTTACCCGCGAGAAACGGAAGAAAATGAAAAGAGCGATTTGGTTTGGATCGGAAATTGGGGAGACGATGAACGAACAGAGGAACTACGCACCTTCTTGTTCGGACCGGTGCGCGAACTTGGGCTAAGTGGCAGCATTCACGGCGTTCGTTATCCGGATTTTGCCTTGCGTGAGGTCTCTGATGCGGGACTGCGTTTTCAAGGCTGGTTACCGAATCATCGTGCGCCAGAAACGTTTGCGCGGCATCGATTCACCGTGCATGTCCCGCGGCGCTTCTATTCCGAAGTGCTCCCGGGCATCCCCACGATTCGTGTTTTTGAAGCACTGGCCTGTGGAATCCCGCTGATTTGTGCACCTTGGAGTGACAGCGAAAGGCTGTTTCGGCCCGGTGACGACTTTCTGATGGTGGAAAACGCCCAGGAGATGCGCGATGCGATGCATGCCGTATCAACAGACTCACGACTGGCTACCCGCTTGATCTGGAATGGACTACAGACAATTCAGTCGCGCCATACCTGCATCCACCGCGTCAATGAACTCGAGGCGATTGTTTCAAGCCTGCGCCGCAACTACCACCCGACCGAAATAACGGAAAAGGCCGTAGGGATGGCCCCGAAAGGAATACCGTCATGAAATCGCTTGATATTGCCTTCTTTGGTTCCAGCTTGGTTTCCGCCTACTGGAATGGCGCGGCCACCTACTTTCGTGGAGTCATCAAGGAGATGCACCGCCGCGGGCATCGGGTGACATTTTATGAACCGGATGCGTTTGAACGGCAGCAGCACCGGGATCTCGATAATCCGGAATTTGCGCGCAGCGTGGTGTACCCGGCTACCGAAAGTGCCGTTTGGGCGGCACTGGAAGAGGCGCGTTCGGCTGATGTTGTGATCAAGGCCAGCGGGGTTGGCGTTTTTGATGACCTTCTCGAAAGTGCGGTGGCTCGGATGCGCGGACCGGGTGCCCGGTTTTACTGGGATGTGGATGCCCCGGCCACGCTTGCCCGGATGCGAAACAATGCCGATGATCCCTTTCTTGCCCTTGTTTCGGAGTATGATGCGGTGTTGACCTACGGAGGCGGCGATCCGGTCGTCCGCTGTTATCGGGAGCAGGGCGCTCGGCACTGTGTTCCCATCTATAATGCATTGGATCCCGATACCCATTTCCCGGTGCAACCCGATGAGCGGTTTGCCGCTGATCTGGGATTTGTTGGAAATCGTCTTCCGGATCGCGAGGCGCGGGTGGAGGAGTTCTTTTTCGAAGCGGCGCGTCAGGCACCGGAAAAGCGTTTCCTCTTGGCGGGGAGTGGATGGGATCAAAACGTGCGGCAGCTGCCCAACGTGCGCTCGTGTGGCCATCTTTACACACGTGACCACAATGCATTCAATGCTTCGGCGCGGGTCGTTCTCAATGTATGTCGCGAAAGCATGGCTGAGATTGGTTTTTCACCTGCTACGCGGGTCTTTGAAGCGGCGGGTGCCGGTGCGTGCCTGATCACGGACGCATGGGAGGGCGTGGAGCTTTTTCTGGAACCGGGGGTGGAATGTGAGGTGGCGCGCGACGGACAAGAGGTTGCCTCCATCCTTCGGCGTTTGACTGCTGAAGATGCGGCGAAGATGGGAAAAAAAGCCCGTGAGCGCATGCTTCGTGAGCACACCTATGCGCATCGTGCTGGATTGCTTGAAGCCGTTCTTCAGGGCGCTCTGGCGGATCGTGGAGCGCTGGTTTGAACATCAGAATTTAAGGTGCCCGCCGCGACACAATCTCGTGCACGATTTCTGCCGGTTCCCGCTGGCCGCAATCGATGTGGAGCTGCGCATAGCGCTCATAGAGGGGCGCTCGCTCGGCATGCAGATCAGCGAGCGTTTGCCCGGGGCGGATGGCGAGACCACGATCAGGGAACTGGGCAACGCGACGCTCAATGTCAGGAAACGGAACATCCAACCAGACCACGGTTCCAAGTTCCTTCAATCGAGCCATTGCACGGGGAAAATAGACCACGCTTCCACCGGTCGCGATGACTGTGTGATCGGCGGTAAGGGTTGCGCAGATGTCTTCTTCGTAAGCCCGAAATGCGTCTTGTCCCATCTCGTCCACGACCTCCTGAAGCACGCGCTTGCCCTGCCGTTCCTGAATCAGGAGATCGGTGTCGAGAAAGGCATAGCCCAGCTGGCGCGCGAGGAGGACACCGATGGTCGATTTGCCGGCCCCCGGCATTCCGATGAGGACAAGGTTGGAACCCATGCTGCCGTTGTGGGGAAAATCCCCGGTGCGGCGACAGCAAAAATTCATGCGGCGCAGTCGTCTTTCCAGAGCCGGTGAATCGATGCATACCCGACTCCTGCTGCCAGCACACTGCCGCCCATCGTGCTTAAGGAATAGACCACCGCCCATTCCAGCTGGCCTGCTTCAATCAGTTGCCAAGTCTCCAGACTAAAAAATGAAAAGGTGGTGAAGCCCCCACAGAATCCCGTCATGAAAAAGGCGTTCCATCGTGGGGCAGCAGGCATTCTTTGTTTGCTTGCGATCCCGGCCGCGAGTGCTCCGATCAGGGCCGACCCTGCAAGGTTGACCATCAGAATACCCAGCGGGAAAGCTCCTTCGGCCACAGCGGGAATCGTTGCGATCATCAGCAACCGGGCGACCCCGCCCAGTCCGCTTCCCAAACCGATCCATCCCAGCGTGCGCATCCAGGTTAAAGTGGACCGTGACATAACCGTCCAATGGTCCCGCCGAGCGCAACTGCCGCAAGGCACAGTGCCCACGATGCGCTGGCGTTGAGGAGAGCAGCCCGCCGTCGACCGCTTTGCCAAAGAGCGAAGGTCTGGAGCGAAAACGATGAAACGGTGGTGTAGCCGCCGAGGAAGCTGTAGAGCAGGATGGAGACAACCGAACCGGTTTCGATGCTGAGCACGGTGATAAATCCGATGGCCGCGGCACCGCTGACATTAACGAACAGCGTGCCGACCGGAAAGCGCTCGCCCCAGCGGCGGGAAACCCAGTCCGAGAGGCAGTACCGTGCCATGCCCCCCAGTGCTCCACCGACAAACACCGGGAGCAGCAGTGTCCACATTGTTTTCATTGATAGCGCCGGCAGCGTATCTGTAGCGTCATCCCTGTCCACGGTGGATTTCCATGAAGAGGGAAGGTAAGGGGACAACCTTTGACGTTGAGGCTGAAGGGTGAGTCCGAAAAGGTGCCTGAGGAACTTATGGGTGCCGGTGAAATCAGTTTTCTGGTGATTGTCGTGGCGGTGGTCGCCTTTCTCTACTCTTCGGTCGGCCATGCGGGTGCTTCAGGCTATATCGCCGTGCTGGCGCTTTGGGGTTTTACTCCCGACACGATCAAACCGCTGGCGCTCTTTCTCAATATCCTCGTGGCTTCGATCACCACCTGGCAGTTTTATCGGGCAGGTCATTTTTCCTGGCGGCTTTTCTGGCCATTCGCGCTCTTGGCGATTCCCTGCGCTTTTATCGGCGGCTACCTTGGGCTGCCGACCCGCTACTTCAATCTGCTGGTGGGAGCGGTTTTACTGTTTTCGGCTGCACGCTTCATGCTTCGTCCCGGCCCCGATCCGGAGGCGGCTCCGCCACCGCGCGTTGTCGCGGTTTTGACGGGTGGCGCGTTGGGGTTTCTCTCCGGCCTGACGGGGACCGGTGGAGGCATATTTCTCACGCCGCTCTTGCTTTTTAAGCGATGGGCACGGGTCAAATCCGCCGCCGCCGTCTCCGCGCTCTTCATTCTGGCAAACTCCAGCGCAGGGCTCCTCGGTAACCTTCACCGCACCAATCAATTTCCGCCAATCGCGTTTGCGTTGGCGGCGGCCGTCATTGTCGGCGGAACGCTAGGATCCTATTTCGGTAGCCATCGCTTTGAGCATGGTTTGATCAAAAAGCTGCTTGCCGTCGTTTTGCTGATTGCCGGCGCAAAGCTGATTTTGACCGCTTGAGGAAATGCGCCGGGCTTAGAGCCATCCCCGCCGCCGGAAGGCCCAGAGCATGCCGGCACCGATTCCGGTCATCACACCAAGCACGCCGAAATAACCCCAACGCCAGCTGAGTTCAGGCATGTGCTCAAAGTTCATCCCGTAGATGCCGACAATGAAGGTGAGGGGAATGAAAATGGTCGCGATGATTGTCAGAACCTTCATGACCTCATTCATCCGATGCGTCACGCCGGCCAGGTAGGTATCGTGGAGGCCACCAAGGATGTCGCGTTGTGTTTCGACCATTTCAATTACATGGATTGTGTGATCGTAGAGATCGCGCAAAAAGGGTCGGGTGCTGTCACTCACCAGTTCGGAATCACTCTTCTCGACTGCCGCAATTTCCTCACGGAGCGGCCAAACGGATTTGCGCAAAGTCAGCAGCAGGCGCTTTACACGGTGGATCTCGTGCATGTGCTCGACCTGTGGATTATCAATGACTTGGTCGCCGAGTGCTTCCGTATGATCCCCGATCATTTCGAGAACGGAAAAATACTGGTCCACGATCGCGTCCATCAAGGTGTAGGCCAGATAGTCGCCTGCATTTTTGCGCATCCGTCCCTTGCCCCCTCTCAGCCGCTCCCGCACGCCATCAAAGACATCCCCCACATCCTCCAGAAACGAGAGGACAAAGCCCTCGCCGAGGATCAGGCTGACATGCTCGATCCGGATGTCGCTGGTGGTCGGATCCGCCGTGATCATTTTGAGAACAATGAATAGATAATCGTCGAATTGCTCGATCTTCGGCCGCTGAACCGTATTGACGATATCCTCAAAGGTCAGCGCATGCAGGCCGAAACGTGCGCCCAGCGCCTGCACTTGTTCAATGTCATGGATCCCGTTCATGTTGATCCAGGTGACACTGGGGGAATCCTTCAACCGGGCGCATTCATCGAGCGGCACATCGATCCGCTCCACAAAGTGTTCGGGCGAGTAGTCGATGATATCGAGCCGCACGCTGTCACGTTTCTGTTCCCCGATGAACACCGGAGTTCCGGGAGCCAAGCCTGCTTTGCGGCTTAGTCCGGGACGGCGTGTGTGGCGGTTATGCTTCTTGATTTTCATCGCAGTTCCTCCGGAGGCAGCTTCAAGGATCGTTGCTCACCGTGGATTAAGGAAGTCCCGTCAGAACTTGTCGAGATGCACTGTGTCGTCTATGCCCGCGCACAGATTAAAAAATCGCTGCGATCGCTCATGAAGTTCCCTTGTGCCGGCGAAAGTGCCCGGGGCTGAACCCCTTGAACTTCTTGAAAGCGCGGGAGAAGTGAAAGGGGTCCTCAAAACCGGCGCGCTGAGCCGCTTGCTCAACTGTAGCCCCTTCGTGGCGTAAGAGGGACTCTGCGTAGCTCAGCTTCCTTCCTTGAAGGTACTGGTAAGGGCTTGTGTGGTGGTAACGCTTGAAGAGCCGCGAGATGTAAGAGGCGCTGAGATCGAGCATTTCCGACAGCTCTTTGAGGGTGCGCAGCTCGAGGAAACGGGCGTCCAAGACACTTCGGCATCGGCAGAAGACGGCCCAGCCAGGCTCTTCCCGTTGGGTGGCGAGATTGGCGCTGCGGGCAAAACGCATGAGCATCAGGGTGAGTGTCTGATTGCAGATTTCAAAGGAACACGGCTGTGAACTGCAGCCCTCGGAGAAAAGCAGGTCGGCCAATGACAAAAGGCCATCATCCGGATGGGACTGGGCAAACTGCGTGTGCCGGAGCTCGAAATAACTCAGCAGGTCCGGAACCATACTGCTGAAGGAGATAAAGTACTTGCGCAGGGGCGATTGCGGATGGTTCACGATTCGACAGGGAAGCTCTGGGCCGTAGAGGTAAACGGCTCCTCCGCACAGCATCCGCTTGCCCTCGGCAAGGGTCACCTCGCCCGTGCCGGACACCACCAGTTCCACCGTATAAAAAGGGAATTCGTCGCGCTCGATCCGGTAGGAGGTATTGCAGATTTCAAGCCCTCCGTAGACCACCGCTACCGGCGATTCCACCGCTCTTTGGGAAGGGAATGAAAAATACCGGGCATGATGAACCTGCCGCGATACTTCAGGAAGCTCTTCGCGGATTTCATTCTTTGGCAATGGGATCGCCCGATTCATGAATATCCATAGAATGTCTGCTTTGGCCATTCCTTCACAAGCGCAGAAATGGTAGAATGGCGCCCGCTTCCGGCGGATGGACTATCGAGCGATTCCGCCCTTCACCCATTCACTCCCTCATCCTCATGACACACCCCCTTTTTGTTGAACTACCCAAGGTAGGCATCCGCCCGACGATCGATGGCCGCGAACGCGGCGTCCGCGAATCGCTGGAGGCCCAGGTCAAGGCACAGGCAGACCGAGTGGTGAAATTGATCGAATCAACCCTCCGCTACCCGAATGGGGAGCCCGTCCAATGCGTGATCGCGGAGAGCTCGATCGGCGGCGTGGCGGAGGCGGCGGCTTGTGAGCGTTTCTTTCAGCGAGAAAACGTCGGCGTGTCCCTGACGGTCACCCCTTGCTGGTGCTATGGGTCGGAGACGATGGACATGAACCCCCACCGGCCTAAGGCAATTTGGGGATTTAACGGCACGGAACGCCCCGGCGCGGTTTACCTTGCTGCGGCCCTCGCCGCGCATACCCAGAAGAGGCTGCCAGCGTTTGGGATTTATGGCCGCGATGTGCAGGCGGCCGATACCGAGGTGATCCCCGAAGACGTCGCGGACAAGATCATCCGCTTCACTCGCGCGGGTCTGGCTGTCGCCATGATGCGGGGACGCAGCTACTTATCAATGGGCGGAACGTCGATGGGCATCGCGGGTTCCATGATCGACTATGCCTTCTGGGAGAAATATCTGGGGATGCGCGTGGAGGATATCGACATGAGCGAATTCGCCGGCCGCATGCGCAAGGAATGGTACGACCGCCAAGAGTTTGAACAAGCGACTGCATGGGTGAAGGCAAACTGTGCCGAGGGTGAGGACATGAATGCTCCGGGCGAGCGCCGGTCACGCGAAAACCTCGACCGTGAATGGGCCGACTCGATCAAGATGGCGCTAATTGCCCGCGACCTAATGCAGGGGAATCCGGCGCTCGCGGACATGGGACTGGGCGAGCAATCCCGCGGCCGCAATGCGATTGTCGCAGGTTTTCAAGGACAGCGGCAGTGGACGGATCATTTCCCGAACGGGGATTTCATGGAGGCGGTCCTCAACAGCTCCTTTGACTGGAACGGCAAGCGTGCCCCCATCCTCGTGGCAACCGAGAACGACGCCCTCAATGCCGCGGGCATGCTCTTTGGCCACCTGCTCACCAACACGGCCCAAGTCTTCGCTGATCTGCGCACCTACTGGAGCCAGGAGGCCATCGAGCAGGCCAGCGGCAGGACTATTGACGACCCGCGAGTCGCCGACGGCATTCTCCATCTGATCAACTCCGGCCCCGCAGCACTCGACGGGACGGGCCAGCAGTGCGATGCAAAAGGAAATCCGGCGATTAAACCCTTCTGGGAGATTTCCGATGACGAAGTGGACCGTTGCCTCGGAGCGGTAACCTGGCACCCCTCCAACGACGGCTATTTCCCCGGCGGCGGGTGGAGTACCCGATTCCGCACACGCGGAGGCATGGCCGCAACCATGATTCGCCTGAATCTTGTGGACGGTCTCGGACCCGCCCTGCAGCTGGCTGAAGGTTACACGCTGGATCTTCCGGATGCGGTGCACGACGCCCTCGATCGCCGCACCGACCCGACATGGCCCACCACCTGGTTTGCCCCCATCCTTAACGGCAAAGGCCCCTTCCAAAGCACCTACGAGGTAATGAATCATTGGGGCTCGAACCACTGTGTGATGACCTGTGGTCACATCGGGGATCAACTGATCACGCTCGCATCCATGCTTCGGATCCCTGTCTACATGCATAATGTGACCCCCGACCGCATTTTTCGACCGAGCGCCTGGCGCACTTTTGGTACAGCTGATCTCGAAGGTGCCGATTTCCGCGCCTGTCAAAACTACGGCCCCCTCTACTTCTAGGCCACGCGGTCAATACTCATAATATTCTCGATTGCGTCGCCTCAGGCAGGCGCTTTCGCGCTGATAGTGGCCGCAGCGATTGCTCACTGGTCTCTCCCAATCCACAACGTCGATCCAATGGAGAAGATTAAAACATTCTTCTGTCCTCTCTTTTGCCTGCGTGGCGTCTGGCAAGAAAAAGCCTTCCGGAGGCGTGACACCGGAAGGCTCAGAAAAATCGCGGGGTAGAGGCAGTGAGACCTACACGGCCGGGGTGCCACCCTGTGCGCGACGACGACGCCAGAACACGCAAAGACCGGCGAGTCCCGCCATGATCGCAGCGACTGTGCTCGGCTCTGGGACTGCGCTGACAGTGAGTGAATTCATGTTGATACCCATATCGAAGAGTTGTGTCAGTGCCCCGGTCCCGAGGTCCACGGAGTAGAGATAAGAATCGCCACTAAGGATCGTGAACATCGTGTCGTCTGCGAAGACAAGGCCCGTCGCCGCATCGCGTTGCAAGCCGTTGAGCGTGAGCTGGGCGACATGGGTCGCGGTACCAGTGCCGAGGTCGATCGTGAAGAGCGCGCTGTCGTCGTTGCCCGTCGATGTGATTCCGTACATGAGGCCGCCCGCATAGCTCAATCCCCCGGTGGGGCGGTTCATTCCGCTGAGGGAGCCGATTGAGGTCACCGCACCAGTCGAGATGTCGATTGTCGCCAAGGTCCCGGCTCCAGATTCGGGTCCGGCTTCGTGGAATGATCCGTAGAGCGTGGACCCGATGAATTCCATTGCCGTGATGGTGTCCGCCGGCATTCCGGACAGAGACAACGTAGCGTTCAATGCACCGCTGGCCGAATCGACGAAGCCCAAAGATGAATCCTGGCTGCGGGAGAAAATGATTTCCCCGTTATTCGCCATTCCTTGAATTTCGGGGCTGGACGAATAATTGACCGGCCCGACCTCAACAACGGCTTCGGCGTCGGTGTCGATCCGATAAAGATTGTCACCACCGTCGCTGCCGAAAAGCACGATGGCGGATAGAGAGCGTACCTCCGATGAGAAACGTGCCACCGAGCGCGGCCAACTGAATAGAACGGGAGAGATGATTCATAGGTCTGACGCTAGTGATAAGCCCACTATGATCGCTGGTCAATCAGCAAACGGAGACACTTTGCACTCCGCTCCACGATCTGATCCATGGTCCTCAATCATTGTGATTCATCAATGCCCTCCAGGGAGCTTGCCCAGAGATGCCGCCCTTCCAAGGGGCTCGAGGGATCCTTGAGACGGAGGCGAGGGGCTGGAAAGTGGAAGCAACGTGAGGGCTTACGGTGGTTCGTATAGAGGAATTGATTGTTGACAAATTCCGCGATGCGAACTTATTGTTTTCTCCATGCAATTGTTGGAACAGCCGAAGTTAAAAGAATTAGCAGGCAATCCGCAGGCCGGACGGGTGGCGTTAAAGGGCTTTTTCGGCGTGGCGGAAGCGTGGGAGCTGACGGCGGCTGAAGGTCGGGTGTTGCTGGGAGGTATTGGCAAGACCGCCTACTACAAATACCGCGCTTGCCCGGAGATTGCGCTGCCCCGTGATGCGTTGGAGCGAATCTCGTTTGTGCTCGGTATCTATAAAGCATTGCACTTGCTGTTTCCCGACGGCGCACAGGCGGACGCTTGGATTCGTCGTGCCAACAGCGCACCGCCGTTCAATGGACAATCTGCCTTGGACCGCATGCTTGGAGGCAGCATTATGGATCTGGCTGCGGTGCGGCAGTATCTGGACTTCATGCGAGGGTAAAGACCTTGGCGATCAACGTTGAACCGCCTCTGCAGGATTTTCGGGATCCTGTCTTTCGCATCGTCTCCAGCCGCTTTCCACCGGTCGGGATTTATGAACGCTTCGGGCTTTCCGGCGAAGAAATGGAGCTTCTTTTTGAGATTGAAAACCTGACCAATCCGCGGATTCGACAGGAGGTTGGAGATTTGAGTTTGGTGCCGGTGGCGGATCGCATTTCGGGTCCCGGCGCATCGCCGATTATGGCCGCGTTCACCCACATCGGCCATCCCTCCCGTTTCTCAGCGGGTGAATATGGCGTCTACTATGCCGCGGAAAGTCTCGAGACGGCGGTTGCCGAAACCATCTTTCATCGGGAGCAGTTTTTACGTGCCACCCGGGAACCCAGTGTGCGCTTGGAGATGCGGGTCTACGAATCGGCAGTCCTTCAGCCGCTACATGACCTCCGGGGGCTAGATTATGCCCCATTGCATCAACCGGATGACTATGGCCCTTCTCAGATTTTTGCGGCCGAACTTCGGAAAACGGGGGCGTGGGGAGTTCTTTATCGGAGCGTGCGTCGGGCCGGAGGAATTTGTGTGGGGATCTTGCGCCCTCCGGCGCTCAAACCCGCGGTCCAACGCCAGCACCTTGCCTATTTTTGGGATGGTGGTGAACAGGAGGTTGTGGGCTGGAAGATCATTTCAGAAGGCTGAAGACGGGGTTGCGGGTAGAGAGGGTTTCCGGCGTTGCCTCTACAATTTTTCTTCTTCCTTCCGGAATCCTCCTTCAACCTCTGTCGGCCGTGTCATTCCCCCTGCAAGTATCCGATCTTCCCGAAGACGTTTCCGCCGACGAATTGCTTGAACGCTTCCTCGACTATGCCACCGGTAAGGGTGTGGCCCTTTATCCGGCTCAGGAAGAGGCTATTCTGGAGTTGTTTGACGGAAAACACGTCATCCTCAACACCCCGACCGGCTCGGGAAAATCGTTGGTGGCGGCAGCCATGCATTTCCGCTCGATCGCGTTAAACCGTCGCTCGATTTACACCTGCCCGATCAAGGCGCTGGTCAATGAGAAGTTCCTCGCGCTGTGCCGGGATTTCGGGCCGGACAACGTCGGCATGATGACGGGTGATGCGACGGTCAATCGCGATGCACCGATCCTCTGCTGTACCGCCGAGATCCTCGCCAACTACGCCCTTCACGACGGCCCGGATGCTCTGATCGACGACATCATCATGGACGAGTTTCACTACTACTCGGATCGTGAACGTGGGGTGGCGTGGCAGGTGCCTCTGCTTACGATGCCGCAATGTCAGTTCTTGCTGATCTCCGCGACCTTGGGCGAAACGCGGTTTTTTGAAACGGAGCTGGAACGGCTGACGGGAATTGGAGCGGTGACTGTTTTCAGCACCGACCGTCCGGTGCCCCTCGAGTTCACCTATGTGGAGGATCCGCTAACGGAAACCCTTGAGAAGCTTCAGGCGCAAAAGCGTTTGCCGGTGTATCTGGTGCACTTCACCCAGCGGTCTGCGGCAGAGACGGCACAAAACCTCCTGAGCATGAATTTCTCCACCAAGGAGGAAAAAGCGGAGCTGGCTGCGGCGCTCGAAGAAGAACGTTTCAACAGCCCGTTTGGCAAAGAAATGCGTAAACTGCTGCGCCACGGCATCGGTCTTCACCATGCGGGTCTGCTTCCGAAGTATCGCATTCTTGTGGAAAAACTGGCCCAGCGCGGATTGCTCAAGGCGATCTGTGGGACGGATACCCTCGGGGTGGGGGTCAATGTGCCGATCCGCACGGTCCTGTTCACGCAGCTTTGCAAATACGGCGGCGATAAAACCGCCATCTTGACCGCGCGCGACTTCCATCAGGTGGCCGGTCGCGCCGGTCGCAAAGGCTTTGATGATATTGGCTACGTCATTGCCTTGGCACCCGAGCATGTGATCGAGAACAAACGGGCCGAAGCGAAAGCCGCCAGCGATCCGAAAAAGAAGAAGAAGCTGGTTAAGAAACAACCGCCCGCGCGCGGTTACGTGCATTGGGATGCGGAGACCTTTGCGCATCTCCAGAAGGCTCCGCCGGAACCGCTCGTTTCGCAGTTCCGGATCGACCACGGAATGTTGCTCAATGTGCTCAGCCGCGATGGCGACGGCTGCCGGGCTATGCGCGACCTCATCCGCGATTGCCATCAGACCGAGGCCGAAAAGAAGGCCCTGCGCCGGCAAGCTTGGCAACTCTTCCGGGCATTGACCGACCGCCAGATTATCGAGATCCAGCCGGCAGCTCAGTCCGGGCGCAAGTTGCGGGTCAATGTCGAGTTGCAGGAGGACTTCACTTTGCATCAGACGCTTTCGCTTTACCTGCTCGACACGATTGAACTGCTCGACGTGGAAGCTCCCGATTATGCGCTCAAGGTGCTCAGCCTGGTTGAGGCCATTCTGGAAGATCCCGATGCGATTCTCCGCAAGCAGCTCGACAAGGTGAAAACGGACAAGCTGGCTGAGATGAAGGCCGCAGGCATTGAATATGAGGAGCGGATGGAGCGGCTGAGCGAGCTCGAATACCCGAAGCCGGAGCGCGACTTTATCTACGACACCTTCAATGAATTTGCGGATAAACATCCGTGGGTCGGCCAGGAGAATATCCGGCCCAAATCCATAGCCCGCGAAATGTTCGAGCGTTACGCCAGCTTTTCGGATTACGTGCAGGTGTATGGGCTCGGACGGGCCGAAGGACTTCTGCTGCGTCACCTGACCAATGTTTATCGGGTGCTTGTGCACACCGTTCCCGAAGGGTTCCGCAACGATGACTTGGATGAGTGCCTGGTCTATTTTGACCACCTGCTCCGGCAGACCGATTCCAGCCTGCTCGATGAATGGGAGCGGCTGCGCGATCCTGATTACAAACCCCGATTGGAGGAAGATGCCCCCCCGGTTCCGCAGCGACCGTCCGACATTACGCGGTCACCGGAGGAGTTTCTCCGGCTGGTGCGCAATGAGGTCTTCAAAGCCGTTCGAGTGCTCGCCAACGCCGACTACGAGGAGCTTACCGCGACATGGCCCTGCGAAGGCATTTTTGCGGATCAGGAAGAGCCTCCGCGTTGGCTCGATATTGCATTGAACGAACGCATGGAGCCCTATTTTGCCGATCATGGCTGGATTCGCCTCGATCCGGCTGCGCGCTCGTCACTGCATACGCATGTCGAACGGGAACCGGACCGCTGGACGGTTCACCAGACCTTGGTCGATGGCGAAGAGCTCAACGACTGGGCGCTCACGGCTACGGTCGACCTTGCCGCGTCACGTGAGCGGAGCGAAGTCGTGATGCGAATCGATGGGCTCGGTCCGATCGGATAAAGCAGCCTTTCTGAACGCTGCGGCTCAATCCATTCCGACGATTTCGCGGACGATGTGTGCGTAGTTCCGGGCGGATTGTTTGAGAATGCGTTCCTGCGTCTGGTAATCCACGTACACCATGCCGAAGCGTTGCGAGTAGCCTTGTTCCCACTCAAAGTTATCCATCAGTGACCAATGGAAATAACCGGCGTAGGGGATGCCTTCATCGCGCGCCCGGCGGAGTCCGCGGAGGTGCAGTTTGATGTACTGCTCCCGCACCGGATCTTCGACCGCATGGGCATCATTCACCAGTTCGGGCAGGGCGACACCGTTTTCCGTAATGTACATCGGTTTGCCGTAGCGCTCGTAGAGGAATTTGCCTCCCCAATACAAAATATCGGGGGTGATGTCCCAGCCCATCGTGGTGCGTGGGCTCCCGGCCGGCAGGTCGACCGAAACAAAACCGCCGTCGGGGCCGGCCTTGACGGTACGCCCGTGGTAAATGTTTGAGCCGACAAAATCGGTGGGGGCAAAGGCGGCTTCGATCTCGGCCTGTGCATTTGCCGGAAGATGCCCTTCAAACGCTTTCAATCCGTGCTCTGGATACTTCCCGAGCACCATCGCATCGATCCACCAGGTGCTGTTCCAGAGGCAAGCCATCAGGTCTTCCGGCGTATGAGTGGTCGGCGTCTTGATGTGATAAGTCGCCTGACGAGCCGCTTCAATGTCGGCCGGAGATTCGGTTTCGGGGCGAAAGACAATTCCCACCGGAGCCGAACCGATCAACGCCTCACCAGGAACATGAGCCCGTAGGGCGCGAACGGCTGCATGGTGAGACAGCATCGCGTGATGTCCACCAAGCAGGCACTCCCGCAGCGAGAGTTTGTGGCCTGGCGCATGAACGCCATTGGCATAGCCGAGGCCAATAAACACTTGCGGCTCGTTCAGCGTGATCCAGTGCTTTACCCGATCTCCGAGGCGGCGGGCCATGAGGGTCGTGTAATCTTCAAAATGCGCCGGCATGTCTGGATTAAACCAACCGCCGCGAATGTGCAGCTCCCAAGGCAGCTCCCAGTGGTAGAGGGTGATCCAGGGCGTGATCCCGGCTTCCAGCAGGCTGTCGACCAGCCGGTCGTAAAAATCGAGCCCCGCCTCATTGATCGTGCCCGTTCCGTTCGGGAGCACGCGAGGCCAATTGATCGAAAAGCGATAAGCCTGCAGACCGATTTCCTGCATCAGGGTTACGTCGTTTTCAAAACGATGATAATGGTCGCAGGCGACATCTCCGCTGTGCATGCGGTAAACGGCACCGGGCTTGCGGGTATGGTAGTCCCAAATCGAAGGCCCTTTGCCGGCCGCGTTCCAAGCCCCCTCGATTTGATAACTCGAGGTTCCGGCACCGAAAATAAAGTCTGTCTGCATGCTCATGGGTATTGCTCTGGGGAGGATTGAGGGAGGGGTTTAAGGTGATGAAATCAAACCGGCCAGCAGGCTCCCATTCGCGCCCGGCCGGCCAATGATTGAAGAAACAAATACGTTTCGACGGGTTCGGATATCTGGGGCTTTTGGAGCGCAACCGGGATTCGTTTGTATAGCTTTTCCGCTACACCTTCGAGCTCATCCAGACGGGCCAGGCAATCGACATCCACTTCCCAGAGTTCGCCGGTGACTCCTTCGCGGTCGGAAGGATCCGCTACCATCCCGGGAAAGTCGTCAATTTCATACAGGGTGAATCCGGCAATAGTTTGGGCTTCGCCGAGGCAGCGTTGGCCGGCAAGCCACTGGTGGTTGCTCCCGCCGTGTTTAAGGGTGCCATAAACGAAGACCAAGCTCATGAAGCAGAGACACTCGCTGGTGATGCTTCCAGTACCTCAATCACCACCGCAGTGAGGTTATCCCGTCCGGAAGTGAGGATGCCTTCATCGATCAGCCGATGGGCTGGATTCTGCTGGGCCCGAACGGCCCGCGGGCGGCGCAGGAGGTCTTCGATCCCGTAATCCCGCAACCCGTCGATGATGCCGTCGGAACAAAGCAGAAAACGGTCTCCCGGTTCAAACCCGACCGCTCCGACTTGGATCTCCAGCGGTCTGCGGCCAGCTCCCAGGACTTGTTCGAGTACGTTCTTCCGCGGGTGCATGCGTGCCTCCCGATCATTGATCTTGCCCTCGCGCAGCAGTCGCCCGGGCAGGGTATGATCATGGGTGATTTGTTTGATGCCACCCGCGCGCGGCAGGTAGTAAATGCGGCTGTCGCCAATGTGACCAAAATACAACCATCCCGGCGAAACCCAGGCCATGCTGAGCGTCGCCCCCATGCCGGCGCATTCTTCATAGCTCCGGCTCATCTGTTTCATCGCCTTGTCAATCTTTTCAAAAAGATCCTCAAACACATCCCGGAACCCGGTGGAAATGCCCGCGGCTGCGGAACGAAATGCCCGGGGCAGCAAATGCGAAAGCCGCTCGACTGCGATCTTGCTGGCAAATTCCCCCGCGTTGGCACCACCCATGCCATCGCTTACGGCAAACAGAAAATCGCGATGCGTCAGGGGCGCTTCGCCGGTTTTTCCGAGGTAGCTGAGCTCGTTGCCATCAAAGGTAACCGCGAGAAAGGCGTCTTCGTTGTTGCTCCGCACGCGCCCCCGGTGGGTCATCCCTGTCCAGGCGATGCGGTCATTTCCTGCTGCCGCCAGATCTTCACTGCTGGGCGTTTCCCGATCACTCATCGGCGGATTTCGGTTTGTCATCGATGCGCGGTGGATCCGGGTATCCGGGGACCAGAATGGTGGCGAACTCGAAGTCGATCAGGCAAAAACGCCCGTCCTGCATGCGGTAAGTTACGTTGCGGATGAAAGGATCGTCGTGCCGCACCCCGTATTGTTCGAGCGAGAGAAACAACTGCTGCAGCTTGCCAGGGCTGATTCGATCCACGCGTCGCCCACAGTTGGTGGTCACGAGGTAGAGGCGCTCGGGGTCTGCTTCGATCAGGCGGGGAACAAAGGAACATTCCCGCTCTTCGAGGAATTTGAGAACGCGGGCTTCGTTCTCGAAGCGCGCTCGTGCATTGGGTCCCTTGAAGGTTTTGTGAACCAAGCCGTCGTAGCCGAGGCGGACAAGGGCACTGGCGGTATCTTTGGCATCCTGCATCTTATTGAAGGAAACACTGGACACCGGAAGCCGATCCGCAAGAAAGGACTGGTGTCACCGCTGCGTTCAGATCCGGCATGCGTAAAAAAATGACCAGAAACAATCATTCCCGACTGCTGGCATGGCGGCTGCTTTATGAGTGGCAGGAGCCTCGATAACTGCCCGTATTCATGCGGTCGCGGGTCCTATATCTCGTAAAACCCTACTAGTTAATACTCGATCAATTATGGCCAAAATTAAATTGGAATACATCTGGCTTGATGGCTACACGCCGGTCGCGAACCTTCGCGGCAAGACCAAGATCATCGATGGCGATCCGGATACTCTCAAGCTGGAAGACCTGCCAGAGTGGGGCTTCGATGGCAGCTCGACCAAACAGGCTGAAGGCCACAGTTCGGATTGTGTGCTCAAGCCCGTTGCTCTCTATCCAGATGTCACCCGCACCAATGGATTCATTGTCATGTCCGAAGTGCTTCTGGCGGATGGCAGTGTCCATCCTTCAAATTCTCGCGCAACGATCGAAGACGACGCCGGTTTCTGGGTCGGCCTCGAACAGGAGTACTTTCTCTATCAGGACGGTCGCCCCCTCGGCTGGCCGGACGTCGGCTACCCCGGACCGCAAGGCCCCTACTACACAGGGGTTGGTAACCGCATCGTCGGCGATATCGCCCGTCAGATCGTCGAAGAACACCTCGACATCTGTATTGCCGCCGGCATCAACCACGAGGGCATCAATGCCGAAGTGGCCAAAGGTCAGTGGGAATTTCAGATTTTCGGCAAAGGCTCGAAGAAGGCCGCGGACCAAATGTGGGTTGCCCGCTACCTCCTCATTCGCCTCTGTGAAAAGTATGCCATCGACGTGGAATTCCACTGCAAACCCTTCCTCGGGGATTGGAATGGCTCCGGCATGCACTGCAATTTCTCGTCTGAATACATGCGCACCAAGGGCGGCAAGGAATACTTCCTCAAGCTGATGGATGCCTTTGAAAAGTATAAAGATGAGCACATTGCCGCTTATGGTCCGGACAACCACCTGCGTCTGACCGGGCTGCATGAAACCCAGTCGATCGACAAGTTCAGCTGGGGTGTGGCCGATCGTGGTGCTTCCATCCGCGTGCCCCACAGCTTCGTCAAGAACGACTACCGGGGCTACCTCGAAGACCGTCGTCCGAACTCACAAGGGGATCCCTACCAGATCGTCTCTCGCGTGCAGAAGACGGTTCAGGAAGTCGAAGCCGACTTCATCAAGTAGGCCTCACTTTCCGTCCCTTCCGCTTTTCGCGCCGACTCCGCACTTTTTGGAGTCGGCGCTTTTTATGTATGCGATCCTTCGAAATTAAGAACCGGGGCTTCAGTCCTCCGCGTCAGCCGGGCCTTGAAGTTCTTGCTTCCATCCCATCATGCGCGCTTGGGCTCCGAAATGTTCGGCCTGCTGTTTATCGCCGCGTTCCATCCAAATCCGGGAAAGGGTGGTGTTTACGTGGACGTCTTCCGGAGCCAATTGATGGGCGCGCTCAGCGGCGGTCAGTGCTTCATCGAGTAAACGTTGATCAAAGAGCACCTCGGCCCGCGCCAACCAACCGTCCAAAGAATCGGGCTCGAGCGTCAATGCCTGATCGAGCTTCGCCAAAGCTGCCGTATGGTTGCCAAGGGTGAATTCAAAAGTGGCTTCATCAATGAGATCGCGGGGAGGGGAGTGGCTCATCTCGGGCACCGTAGGCTACTCATCGCCGGGAGCAAGCCCCTGTGTGGCAATTCGGGCTTGCGGTGAAAATGCTGACTCGCATGAAACTGGCTTGTGCGTCGCTTTCCCCACCGTCAACCCGCTTCCGAGCGCGTCAACGCCTTCTGTGAAATCCGTTTTTCTCCGATTCACGGGCGAGGTGTCTTTGCCCGTCGCTCCATTCGCAAAGGCGTCCAGTTGCTGGAATACCGGGGCGAATTGATCGATAAAGAGGAATCCAACCGCCGCGGGTTGGCCCTGTTGGAAGCGTCCCGGCATTCGGGTGCCGCCTCGGTTTACATCTTCGACCTCAACGAGACGCACGACCTCGACGGGAACAAACCGTGGAATCCAACCCGCCTGGTCAATCATTCCTGCGCGCCCAATTGCGAAATGGTGAATGAGAACGACCGCCTCCTTCTCTACACCCTCCAGGACATCGCCAAAGGCGAGGAAATTACCTTCGATTACGGCTACGACATTGAACATTTCCTCGATCATCCCTGCCGGTGCGGAGCCCGCAACTGCGTCGGATACATCGTTTCCCGCGCTCAGTGGCCTCGCCTTCGGAAGGTCCTCGCCCGCATGCGCCGGTAGCGCTTCATCCGGGCTCTGCGTAGGGTTGCTTATTCAAACGAAAATTCCACATCCTGGCCGCAGGTGACCGGGAGATGACGAGCAAATCAGCGTTGATTGCGGATGCCGGGAAGGGCATTGCCCGCCTGAAAGGGAACGAGAGGAGACTCTGTTGCTTTAACCTCTGTTCCGGGGTGATGAAGCAGATGCGCCGTGGCCCGCTGGCAAATGTGAGCCAGTGTTTTGAGGCGGATGTCGATGGTCCGCCGTGCTTGCCAGGCAAGCGACCACTCTCGCCGGAGGGTAAGCCCACGCACGGGCCTCCAGCAGAGGGAGGAATCCGCCCAGCCCTCCGGAAAAGCCCACGGAGATTGCAGGGTCACGCCGAGGCCTAACCGAACCATTTCACTCAGCCCTTCATGACTGCTTACTTCAGTCACCGTTTGGATCTGAAACGCTTTTTTGCCAATCTCGCCTTGGATCATCCGCATGGTATAGTTGTCCTTGCGGGTGACAAAGACGGTCTCCCGGCAGAGCGCGTGCACCGGAATGCTTTCAAGCGCAGCCAAGGGATGGTCAGCCGCGAGCACGACTTGGAGATGATCGCAGAAGAGGGGGCGAAAATCTGTTTCGGGATCGTCTTCGTCGATATTGACGAGCACGGCGATATCGGCCTCGTCGCGTGCGAGGTGCAGCAGGCAACAGTCGCGATCGGCTGCGACCACCGAGACCGCTGTTTCGGGAAAACACTGCCGAAACTCCAGATAAACGTCAGGAAAGATCGATTTGATAAAACTGGTTCCCGCGATCAGGCGGATCCGGTGGACCTTGTTTCCCTCACTGAGGGTGAGCTTTCCACGGATCTCCCGCATCCGCCGGAGGATGTCGACACTCTCTTCGAGGAGGAGGGCGCCGGAGGGCGTCAGGACCAATCCCTTGCCGGTCCGGAGAAACAGTTTTACCTGAAGGCTGGCTTCGAGATTGCGAATGGTGTGGCTGATAGCTGACTCGGTTACATTGAGGGTCGCTGCCGCCGTTTTCAATCCGCCCCCGTGGGCGAGCGTAGCAAAAACACGCAGTTGGCGACTGTCGATCGGATCGTCGGTGGAGTCCGGTGAATATGGCATTATCGTTGCTGGAAGAGTTCGGGATCACATGAGCATCAGGCATGCCCGAATGCTCCCAATCACGCCTAACCAACGCGTCTAAAATATGCTTCGAACACATCTGCTTGCCTACATCAGTGCGCTTGCACCGGTACCTTTGTTGGTGGCGGCCCGGAAGGGCTGGCTCGCGGATGCCGGGCTATCGGTGCGGCTCACGTCCGAGATGGGCTGGTCTTCTCTCCAGCGGCACCTCCTTGAACGGAAAGTGGCCGGTGCTGTGGTGCCGATTACCTATCCCTTGATGCTCCCGCAGGACACTATTTATGGACCATTGCCTCTGCGAGCTTGCCGGATCATTGCCTTTCATGGATTCACTGCGCTGGTCGGCCGGCGGTTGACCCAGCAGATGGCAGAGGGAAGCTTTTCCGAAGCGATCCGACTGGCGGTTCCGGGGGATTGTGCACCCTGCAATACCCTCCTGAGGCATTGGCTGCGGCAGTCGCGGTGGAGCTCTTGGCTGGAGCGCCTTGTGGAGGTTCCGGTTTCTATTTTGGAAATGAATATGTACCTCGAAGACGAGGAGGTGGACTTGATCTGCACCTGTGAGCCTTGGAGCACACTGGCCGAACGGCGTGGAATCGGGCAAAGCCTGTGCTCGGGGCTTGATCTATACCCATTGGCCCCGAGCGGCATGTTTATTTACAATCCGGAGCTGGTGGGGGATCCCGCCGAGTTTGAGGGGCAAATGGCCGCAGCTTTGAGTCGGGCGGCGGATTGGAGTGGCGACCCCGCCAACGCTTTTGAACTGTCTGGACTCTTGATGGAGGAGGGCTGGGGGTTGAGTGGAGATGACTTGAAATCGGTTATTCGCGCTCCGGGAGCGGGTTATCCTCAAAACAGTTCCTTTATCGCCTTCCGCCTGCCAGGCCGCGATAACAACATTCATGCGGCTGATGTCGCTTTTGCCCTGCGGTTTTGTGAACGTCGTTCACATGAGCCGGGGGAGCGAGAGGTGATTCTCCGCAACGCACGCATGGCTTTTGGAGACAACCTGACCGAAGCCGCCTTGAAGATTGAGCAAAAGACAGGTTGACGTGCCTGGTTCGGTCGGATCCGGGTAAAGTGGTTGAGCTTAGGCAAGCTCCTCCGGACCGGCAGCCACCGGTTCGATGTGTGGTGCCGGGAAGCGGTTTATTTCCGATTCGAGGCGTCGGGTCCGCTTGAGTGGGGAGCTGGTGAAAGGAGCAATCCAGCGATACACCACCGGAATCAGAAACAGAGTCATTCCTGTCGCCGTGATCACTCCGAATAAAATCACCGAGCCCAGCTGCTCCCGGGTTTCGACGCCGGGTCCGGTGGAAAAAAGGAGGGGAAGCGCGCTGGCCGCAGTCGTCACCCCGGTCATGAGGATCGGGCGAAGGCGGATTCGACAACTTTCACTGATTGCCTGATCGACCTGCTTTCCCTCATCGCGGAGCTGATTAGCAAATTCCACGATGAGAATGCCATTCTTGGTCGCCAGCCCTACGAGCATGATCAGGCCGATCTGGCTATAAATGTTCAGGCTGCCGCCGGTGAGGTAAATACCAAGCAATCCGCCGAACATTGCCATGGGGACGGTGAGCATGATGATCAATGGGTTCAGCCAGCTCTCAAACTGGGCCGCAAGCACCAGAAAGACCACCCCGAGCCCCAACGCGAAGATAAACCAGATCGAGCCGCCCGCTCGTTTGAAATCCAGAGACTGGCCCTTGTAGTCCATTACAACGTGCTCCGGAAGATGGGCGGCGACGAGCCCTTCGAGATAATCCAGCGCAGAGCCAAGCGCGAACCCGTCAGCAAGGTTTGCATTGAGCGTGATGGCCCGGATCCGGTTGTAGCGATTGAGCATGCTGGAACCTGCGCGTTCTTCGATCGTCACTAGGGTCGAAAGGGGAATCAGCACGCCGGTGGTGCCCGAGCGCACAAAAATGTTCTGGAGCGATGCCGCAGTGCGCTGAGCTTCGGGCGCACCTTCGAGCAACACATCGTACTCCTTGCCGCTGTCGATATAGGATGTGACCTGGCGCGAACCGAGCATGGTTTCAAGCGTGCGGCCGATTGTATTGACCGTTACGCCGAGATCGGCGGCGCGGTCATAGTCGATCAAGACTTCGAATTGCGGTTTGGTTTCCTTGTAGTCCCAGTCGAGGTTCACAAAGCCGGGATTGTTACGCTCAATTTCACTTCGGAGGATATCCCGCCACTCAGCCAGCTCCTCGTAGGTGCTGCCTCCGATCACGAACTGTACCGGCCGTGAAACCCGCGATCCAAACCCCTGGCGCATCACGAGCGAAGCCTGGACCCCAGGAAGGTCCGCGAGGGAAGTTGAAATTTCGTTCATGATCGTCCAGGCGCTTCGACGTTCGGCCCAGTCGGAGAGAACCACCGTTATCCGCCCCGTATTGAAGATCGATGTAGTTGAAAATCCGCTCGGTGAGCTGGCGATGATTCGTTGGGCCTCTCCGGATTCAATGTAATGCATGAGGCGTGTCTCCACTTCGTCCAGATAGTCGGACATGTAGGTAAACGACGCTCCTTCGGGTCCGGTGATTTCGATGTAAAAGGTGCCGCGGTCTTCGCGGGGTGAATACTCTGACGGGATCGCCCGATAGAGCCACATGGAACAGCCGATGAGGATGAACGCGACGATGACCGGTAGATAACCCCGCTGCAGGGTCCAGGACAAGGCCGCGGCATAGGCTTCAGACAAAACCGTGACAATGCGTTCCAGGCCACGCGCCAGCCAGGACGGTCGGGTTTCCTGCCGCAGTATCATTGAGGCGAGCAGTGAGGATTGGGTCAGTGCAACGAACGATGATATGGCCACGGCTGAGGCCATGGTCAGCGCGAACTCGGAAAACAGGCGCCCCAAAGTTCCCTCGAGAAATGCGATCGGGACAAACACCGCAATTAACACCAGGGTCGTGGCAATTACCGCGAAAAATACCTGACGCGTGCCGTAATAGGCAGCCACCAGCGGTGTTTCGCCGCATGTGTGAACCCGGCGGCTGATATTCTCCAGCACGACGATGGCGTCATCGACCACCAGCCCGATGGCCATCACCAGGGCGAGAAGTGTCAGCAGATTAACGGAAAATCCAAAAGCATACAGAAAGATGAAGGTGCCCAAGAGGGAGATCGGCACCGTGATCGCCGGAACCAAGGTAGCACGGGCACTTCCAATGAAGCAGTAGATCACTACAACCACGCAGAAAATGGCAATACCAAGGCTTTTATATACTTCCGTGATCGATCCCTGGATAAACACAGACGAATCATAGGCGGAATCAATATGCATCCCTTCGGGAAGACTGGCTGCGATGAGCGCAGCGGCTTCGCGAATCCCTTTGACTACATCGATGGTGTTTGCCGTCGATTGCTTGATCACGCCGATCCCAATCATCGGCACACCATTTCCGCGGTAGATCGAGCGTTCCTCGGAGGCACCGCGCTCCACCCGGGCAACCTCACCCAGGCGGATGATCTGGCCATCGCTGCCGCGTCCGATCGCCAACTGATGAAAATCGTCTGCTCCATTGAATGCCCGCTGGAGGCGGAGGGTGAAGAGGAGGTCTTCCGATTCAATGTCTCCGGCCGGCAGTTCCACATTGTCGGAGCGAAGCGCTGCTTCGATATCTGCCACCGTTAGCTGACGAGCGGCGAGCTCTGTCCGGTCAATCCAGATACGCAGTGCATATTCCCTTGCCCCGCCGAAACGTACCCGGCCCACTCCCTCGACCACGGACAACCGATCCATGAGGTAACGGGTCGCATAGTCAGTGAGCTCCGGCAATGTCATGCGATCGCTGCTCAAATTGAGCCACAGGATGACATCTTCGCTTGAGTCGACCTTACGGACTTCGGGAATATCGGCCTCCTGAGGCAGGTTGTCCCCAAGCCGGGCGATGGCATCGCGAACATCGTTAGCGGCGGCGTCGATGTCTCGATCGATAGCGAACTCCATCGTAATGGTGGAACGGCCATCCTCCGTCCGGCTTTCAATAAAGCTGATTCCTTCGATCCCGGCCACACGCTCTTCAATCACTTCGGTAATGCGGGATTCCACCACGCTGGCCGCCGCCCCGGGGTAATTGGTACGAATGGTGACAATCGGTGGATCGATATTGGGAAATTCGCGCACCGGCAGGCGGAGATAGGCCACCACGCCAAATGCAATCAACAAAAGCGCGATGACGGTCCCGAAGATCGGTCGTTTGATTGTGACATCCGAGAGCATTGTATTAAAATTCAGACTACGTTCTGAAAATCAGGGTAACGATTGTGAAAGGGAGCCACCTTGCGCTTTGGTGGTGAGCGCGCTTTGGATGGTTACCGGAGATCCATCCCTCAAGCGGCTGACACCGGCCGTGACGAAACGTTCTCCCGGCAGCAAACCGGAAGTGATTTCGACCTCTCCCGGCAGACGGGTGCCGACCGTCACTTGCTGTTCACGTGCGATGGGTCCGGAATCTGTATCCACGATCTTGAACACAAAATGCTCCCGACCGATGGCGATCACTGCTATTTCCGGAATGAAGACCGCTTCGCGTTGATCTTTGAGAATATCAACTACCATCAGCCTTCCCGGCCGAAGCAGGCGATCCTCATTGGGAAGAATCGCGCGGACGAGGATCGAGCGGCTGATCGGGTCGATCCGGGTATCCACCGTTTGCACCTGTCCAATAAACTCCCTTCCGGGCAAATCGCGGGAGCGGGCACGTACTTCCGCCTGCGGGTGAATCGATGAAAGAAAAATCGAGGGAATGGAAATGTCGAGGCGCATGACGCTCAGATCATCCAGCGTCGCGATCGGTTGTCCGGGATTGACAAAGGCTCCGGGGCTCACGGAGCGGAGTCCTAAACGGCCGGCGAAAGGAGCTGTGATCACGCGGTCAGCAAGGGTGGCTTCGATGATCCGGAATCGCGCCATCGCTACGTCATATTCCCGTTGACGTTCGTCAAATAATGAACTCGGTGCCGCGCCGATTTCGATCAGTGGTTCGATACGCTCCAGTTGGCGCCGGGCCTCATCGACGGCGGCCTTGGCTTCATCGAGCTGGGCAGTCTCCCGCGCATTGAGCAGCTCCACGAGCACAGTACCTGCTTCGACTTCCTGTCCATCCTGAAAATGAATGCGGGTAATAAAGTCCGATACCTTGGCGGTGATCGTGATCGACTCACGGGCCTGAATCGCACCCAACGCCTCGACACGATCCACGTGAAGACGGCTCTCGGCCGCCTGAACCCGTACGGGAGAGGTCTCGGCTCGGACCCTGCCTTGAGCCGAAGCCAGCAAGGTTGCGCCACAAGTGATAAGTGCGGTGAAGAAAAGCGGCCGGAAATACATAGTGTTGTAGTAGCGAAATGATGACGGTTTAGCCCTCATCGGAAAGTGAGGCAGGCGCAGCGATCGGGCCTCCGAGGGCTGCATGCAGGTTGACCCGCCGTTTGAAGAGATCACGCGTCTCGTGTAGGATGCGCTGGTCCAGGGTGTTCAGATTTTCACGGGCGGAAATAACGGGAAGCAGGTCCGTCAGTCCTGCGGAATAACGTTCCATTGCTTGTTCAAGCGTTTCTGCGGCAAGACCTCGCTGCTGGTTCAAGCGCCCGAGGAGGTCTGCCTGCTGTTGTTCGGCATAAAAACTCTCCTCAACCTCCGCGATGGATTGGAGAAACACCTGGAGAAAGATGGCCCGCTTTTCCTCCACTAAAGCCTCTGCGCCATCCCGATCTGCCCGACGTCGCCCACCATCAAACAGGGGTTGGAAGGCGTGAAGCGCCAAGCTGACAATTTCGCCTCTGGCTGATACCCCTTCGCGCCAGAATGCATCCACGCTGGCGTTCAGGCTGGGCCAGCTTGCGGCGATCAATGCGGCGGCACCGGCGTCGGCAGCGACCAATTCGTTTTGTGCCAACCGAAGGTCCGGGCGTTCACTGACCAGCTGGAGGGGCTGGCCCGGGCCTGGCTTTTCCGGCAACTGTGGGAAATGAAGTGGGGGACGAATCTCTTCGATCGTGTCTGGATTCTGTCCGGTCAAAACGGCAAGGCGTAGTTGTGCCCGTCGGATTTCGCTCAAAACCGGAGGGACTTGACTATCGATTTCCAAAACCTGACCTGCCTGCTGGAGGACATCGAGCCGAGAGACAATACCTTGTCGGGCGCGGGCTTCAACGATGTGGAGGTATTCCTCGGCATTCGCCTTTTGCCCCTCAATCAAGAGATGGATCAACTCAAAGCCAACGAGATCAAGATAAGTGTTGGTTATTTCACCGGATAGATTCAGGCGGGCGAGCGCAAACGCCTCTTCCTGCGCCCGGAAGCGATAGAACCCTTCCATCGCCGCGAAGCGTTGGCCGCCAAAGAAGTCGGGATCCCAGGTTGCGGTCACTCCGCCTCTGTGGGTATCGCTCCGCTCATTCCGGTGCTGGAACTCGCTAGAAGTGCTGCCGGACAAACCAATCTCTGGACCTCGCAGCGCCTGCCTCCCTCGGGCAATTGCTTCGGCTTGTCGGACGCGAAACCAGACTGCCTGTAGGTCTGGACTGTATTCCAGCCCGTTTTCCACCAAACGATCCAAGACTGGATCCCCAAAGTTCCGCCACCAGGAATGATCTGGGGAAAGGTTTTCCCGTGTGCCATTCCCGGCCTGCGAATCGTTGCGCACCGGGAATTCCGGAAGAGGAGCGGTGTCCACCCGGTGCATGCTACAGCCGCTTCCGAGGGCGCACGCGACGGCGAACGCGGTGATGACAAGGCGAGATCCAGCTGGGGAGCGTGACGAAGTCGATGAAAACGGAAGAGCAACCATGGAAACTAAAAGCGACCAGCTCAGCAGCACATGTGCCCTGCGATCGTCTGATGAGTCGGTTGAATGAAATTCAACGATGCGGCCCAAGGGTTGAATCATCATCCAATCGCGAATTGGCACGCCCTTGCAACGCGCTGCGGCACATCCGCTGCTCAAAGCGTGGCATGTCATGGCTTTCCCTGACGGCTCTTTCAGTGAGAGAGAACGGGCGAAGGGGCGGGCATGAATTGATCAACCTTCATCAGCAGACGCATGATTAAATCTGAATTACGGAAAGCGGCCGTGGGAATGTTCCTCGGAAGCGTGCTCCCCGTCGGGTGGGCTTATGGTGACAATGGCTCTCTGGAAGAGTCCCGGGAAATTTATCGGGAGTACATTAATGTGCGCAAAACCATTGGGGAAGAACGCTCGGCGTGGCAGAGCCAGAAGACCGTGCTGGAAGATCGCCTCGAGGTGGTAAAAACGGAGATCGCCCAGATCGAGGAGACGATTGCTACCTTGGAGGAATCGGCGACTGCGGCGGACGAAACGCGCTCACGCCTCCAAACCGAGCTGGAAGAAGCACGCCGCGTCAGCGGGGCATTTAATGACTCAATTGGTGCCTATGAAAGCCGGGTAAAAGCCTTGATTCCACGCCTTCCGGGGGCGCTTTCCGGCGAAATCCAACAGCTAACGGCGCGTTTGCCCGGCGATCCGGATTCCACGGTGCTCAGTTATTCCCAACGCTTACAAACGTTGGTGGGCATTATTGCACAGATCGACCGCTACAACGGCGACCTACGGCTTGTGACCGAAGTCCAGGAGCTGGAAGGCGGGCGCTTTGAGGTCCAAACACTCTATTTTGGTTTGGCCGCGGCTATCTTCAGCGACGCGACCGGAGACTATGCTGGCTATGGTGTGCCGCGCGATGATGGCTGGACCTGGACCCAGGTCGAACCCGCGGATGGACAATCGATCCTTGCCGCGATCGAAGTAAATGCGACTCGCCGGGCTCCCGCTTTCGTTCCCGTCGTTATGGAGATCGATTGATATTCACCTGCTTCCCTCCTGATTTTAAATGAACAAAGACATCTACAAACGGATTTGGATCGTGGCCTGTTTGCTGACCCTGACGTCGGCGGCCTTTGGCGATACCTCTCTTGAAACGGCGCGCGCCAAACTGGAAGCTGCCGTAGCGGAACTAGCTTCGATTCGCGAAACCATCGCGCAAGAGCGGGAACCGCTTGCAGCTGAAATGCGACGTGAAGAAAACAAGGTGATCGAACTTCGCCGCCAGCGCGAACGCATGCAGCGGTTGGTCGATAACCAAGGCGTGGACCTGACTACCTTGGAAAATCAGGCCAAGGCCTACGCCGATGAAGCGTCCTATGTGATCAGTCTGCTAAGTGACTTCTTCAATCGACAGAACGCCTCACTGAGCGTCGCGGAGATTCCACTCTACCAGAAGACCTTTCTCTCCGTGCTAAACCAGGCGGATTCGGAGAACCTGAGTGCGGGCGAACGCCTCGACGTTCAGGTTGCTGGCCTCGATACGGGCTTGGGAAGGATTGAAGCCGCGGTGGGTGGCTTGCGGGTCGAAGGTGAGGCAGTGCTTCCCACCGGCGAACTCAGCCCGGGCCGGTTTGCGATTATTGGGCCCGTGACGTATTTTGCTTCCAACAACAACGCCCATGCCGGCATCGTCGTCCGTGGTGCCAGTGAAGCACCGGCCTTGATTGAATTCAATTCCCAGGCCATTCCCACGATCGATGCTTTTGTTCAGGAAGGGCGGGGCGTACTGCCCGTCGATGCAACCTTAGGACGTGCGTTGGCATTGGCTACGGCCGAGGAATCCCTACTCGAACACTTCAACAAGGGTGGACTCTGGATGTATCCCATCCTCTTCTTCGCGCTGCTCGCCGTGATCATTGCCTTGATCAAATTCTTTCAGGTCTTCAGCGAAAAGAACCTTGCGGAAAAAGATATCGAAACGGTTCTCCAGCTGGTCCGTGAAGACAAACGCGAGGAGGCCCTCCATTATGCGAAGAGCTTGCCGGGGCCTGGAGGTGCGATGCTCGTCACCGGGCTCCAGAATATGCATTATTCCAAGGATCTTCTTGAAGAGTTTTTGATGGAATCCGTGCTGGAGGCGAAGCCTCGTCTTGAACGCGGCATCTCGTTCATTGCCCTTGCGGCTGCCGTTTCGCCTCTGCTAGGGCTGCTCGGGACGGTTACCGGAATGATCGAAACCTTCAAGTTGATCACCCTGTTTGGCACCGGCGATGCGCGTAATCTCTCGTCCGGGATCTCTCAGGCGCTGATCACGACTGAGTTCGGTCTGGTCGCGGCCATTCCCGCTCTGATTCTCGCGGCGATCGTTGGCCGGATGGTGGCCTCGCGGCTCGCTGCCCTCGAAAGCGATCTGGTGACTTTTGCCAACGGATTAGCGGGTATCAAGGAAACTAATACGTTGTACGCCGCCTGACGGTTTACTCCCACCTGGATCTACCATGTACGATCAATCTTTATGGGCTCAAACCCTCGAGATCTGGACTGGCGGCGGCCTGCTGATGATTCCATTGGCTGTTCTCGCAGGAGTTATCTACTTCTCGATTTTGTCGGTCATCTACGAATTGTCCAAACGGCAGTTCAATCGAGTTGATTCCAATCTCTGGGGCCATTGGGTCGACAAGCCCGCGGACGCCACTGGGGAACTGGGTGAGGTGATTCGTTACCTTGATGCAAACTCGGGATCAGTCGGCACACTTCGAGCGGCGACCGAAGTGGTCCGTCAGGATTATCTGCCCAAGATAAACGCGCGAATCCGGTTTACCACCATTCTGGTTGCGGCAGCACCTTTGACAGGTCTTCTCGGTACGGTCATGGGCATGTTGACGACCTTTGACGGCATTTCCATGAGTGCCGGGTCCAGCACGGCCGACCTCGTCGCCGGGGGAATTGCCGAAGCCCTGATCACCACCGAAACCGGCCTCGTGATTGCGATTCCAGGTTATGTCCTCATCACGCAGTCAAAGAACATGCGGGACAATCTGGAGCTCGCCATCATCAAGATTGAAAACGCTTTCGTCCGACGGATTTCACGGCACCAAACGTTGTGAAAATCTGGTCGCAAACAACCTGACGACAGAAAACCCGAATTCATTTCAAGAAACAGCTTTATGGCTCGTCGATCCCTTACATCCAGTGTCCAGCAGTCGGAAGATATCAATATATCGCCGCTGATTGACATGGTTTTCATCCTTCTGATTTTCTTTATCGTCACGACCGTTTTTGTGGAAGAGACGGGCGTCGAGGTGGACAAGCCGGAAGCTTCGTCTGCGATTTCGTTGGAAAGTCAGAGTATTCTCATCGCAATTACGGCTGACAACCGGGTCGTTTACGGCGGCCAGGAAATCGGTATCAGCGGGGTGCGCTCTGTAGTGCGTCGACTCACCCGCCAGGAAGATTCCCCTGTGATTCTCCAGGCCGACAAAGCGGTCTCGGTCGATACGGTCGTGCGGGTAATCGACGAGGCGAAACTCGGCGGGGCCAAGGCGGTGAGCATTTCAACCGAAAGTCACTGATGGCCGCTCGTGGAAATCCCTTGGAAGTCGGCAAGCCGCCTCCGGTAATCCTTCGGGGCGAACGAAAATACCTGGAGCGTCGACGCATCCATTACGGCGTGGTCATCACCGGAATGGTGGCGTGTGTCGCCGGTGTTTTTCTCCTGCTGCCGTTCACGCAAATGATTGCAGGTATGGGCCGATCGGAGCCGGACATGCTGACGGTGAGCGTGGCGCTGCCTCCGCCGCCTCCGCCACCGCCGGAGATGGAACCTCCTGAACCGCCACCGGACGAGCCGCCACCCCCGGAGATGCAACAGCAGATCCAGCCGCTGTCCCTGAGTCAGATGGATGTAGCGCTGAACCTGGGGGTTGGGGATGCGATGGCCGGCGGATTTTCCTTCGAAGGCTTCGGCGTTGATGCCAGCGAAACCGCCAGCGACTTACAGATATTTGATATTCAGGACCTCGATCGCGCGCCAAGCATGATGCGGCCAGGTCAGTTCGTCTATCCTCAGGAGATGCGGCGAGCCCGGGTAACCGGCACCGTCACTCTGTTGGTGATCATTGATGAGCGTGGCCATGTGACTGTGGAGAGCGTGGTCGAGGCACCGATCCGGGAGTTTGTCCAGAATGCCATCCGCTTTGCCGAGTCGAGCGTATTTGAACCACCGACGAAAGACGGGGAGGCGGTGCGCGCACGCTATCGGCTTCCTGTTCGATTCGCCCTCTGATAACCACATTTGCATAGCTTAATGAATAGAAGAATTGCCATCCTGATCCTTGGCGCCGGGCTTTCCATCGGCAGCGCCAGCGCCCAGATATTTCCTCTCAGCGAAAACAGTTGGTCGAACCCGGAGTTCGTGCAGCGGTTTCTCGGAACTTACGGCTTCGACACAGCGGTAACGCCGTCGATCAGTTCCGCAGAGAGAGAGCTGTTCGAGTCAATCTCTGGGCTGATCGCCGAGCAGCCTGGCGAGGCGATCGCACAATTGGAGGCCGCAGTGACGCCCCAATCAAGCGGCGCCGTCCACTACACTATTGCTAACCTTCATTTTCAGTCGGGGAATGAGGACAAAGCAAAGCAGGCATACGAAGAAGCCATCCGCCGCTTCCCCAACTTTCTTCGCGCTTACCGCAACCTCGGTGTCCTCCATGTGCAGGCCGGCGAATTCCGCGAAGCGCTTAAGCACCTTCTCAAGTCGGTGGAATTGGGAGCCCAGGGAGCGGATGTCTACGGGCTGATCGGTTACTGCTACCTCAACGAAGGTAATGCATCCGCCGGGTTGCGGGCATATGAACAGGCCTTGTTTTTCGCCCCGGACAGTCGTGACTGGCGCATGGGCAAAGTTCAGGCCCTGAGCAACCTTGGTCGCCATACGGATGTGATCGCGATGATCGACCAGTTGGTAGAGGATTTTCCAGAACAGACTGAGCTGCTCATGCTGCAGGCCAATGCCTTCATTGCCCTCGACCGGCGGGAAGATGCTGCGGCCACCCTCGAGATTGTGCGTTCCCGTGGGGCGGCCACGGCGGCTTCCCTCATTCTGATGGGAGACCTTTACCTGAATTTCCTGCAGCCGGATCTCGCCCTGGAAAGCTACCGTGAGGCGGTGGCGGACCATGAATTGCCCGCCGGGCGCATCCTTCAGATTGCCCGTCGCCTGGCCGCCTCACGCTCTTGGACGGAAGTGGACCATTTCATCGAGGCGGCCCAAACCTCCGGGTTGGAGGGCCTTACCTCGGCTCAGGAGCTGGAAATGCTTAATTTAATGGCCCAAAGTGACCTCGCCCAAAATCGCGCCGCAGAGGCGGCCGAGCGATTGGAGCAAGTTGTTTCCCGCGACCCGATGAACGGCGAAGCCCTTATGTTGCTCGCAGATTACCACTGGAAGGAGAATGAGATCGAGCGCGCGGAAACTTACTACGAACGCGCTACTCAGATACCCGACAGTGCACCCGATGCCCTCGTCCAGCACGCTCGCATGCTCGTTTCCGTTCGTGAATTCCGGCAGGCCGCCGGTCTGCTTGAGCGCGCCCAGATGATGCGTCCGCAGAGTCACGTTGGCCAGTACCTTGAACAGGTGGCGGCCGCCGCACGTGCGGGTAATCGGTGAGTCTTTCCCAGCACTTCATTTCTACAGCAATCATTCGCCCAAATGAAGAATATGTTCTTGAGAAAACTACCGGCGCTTTCGGGTGCCGCCCTTATCCTGCTGAGTCTGCTCCCGGCAACGTCGGAGGGCATGCCAAACCCAAAGTCCCGCGTGCACATCCTGGGCACTGGCGGGACGATCTCCGGCGTGGCCCCCGAGCGCATCATGATGTCGGGTTACCGCTCGGGATCCCTCACTCTCGAAGAGATGCTTGCTGGAGTGCCGGAGGTCGAGGAAATCGCCGATGTCACCCACGAGCAGGTGATCAACGTGGGAAGCGGGCGGATCACCGACCAGGAACTCCTGGCATTGGGGACCCGGATCATCACACTGATTCGCGAGGAACCGGAGATTGATGGCTTCGTCGTGACCCACGGAACCGGCACATTAGAAGAGACTGCATACTTTCTGAACCTCACGGTGCGGACCGATAAACCGATTGTGGTGGTCGGTGCGATGCGGCCGTATTCCGGGGTTAGCAGCGATGCGCATCTCAATCTCTATAATGCGGTACGGGTGGCTGCGGCACCTGAATCGCGCGGTCGTGGCGCGCTCATCGTCCTGAACGACGAGATCAACAGCGCCCGCGAGGGCACCAAAACGGACACCTATCGAGTGCACACCTTCAACTCGAGAGAGTATGGGCTCCTTGGATACGCTGATCCAGACCGTGTGGTTTTCTATCGAGAAACTCTCCGTCGGCACACTTACCAGAGCGAATTCGAAATTGAGGGGCTTACCGAGCTGCCGAGCGTATCGATCGTCGCCGGCGGCTACCAGATGGCTGACGCCACACCCTTCGAAGCGGTGGTTGATGCCGGGAAAGTAGAGGGAATCGTCCTCGCATCCAGTGCGGGAGTGTTCAACTCCGCTAGGGAAGAGGCACACGCCGCGGGAGTGGCGATTGTTCTAAGCGATCGCAAGGGGGGCGGCCGGGTGCTGCTGAATGAAGAACGGTTGGCGGAGACCGGAGTGGTCACGGCGGATTCGCTCCGCCCGCAGAAAGCCCGCATCCTTCTGAAAGTGGCCCTGACAAAAACTCGAGACCCCGCCGAGCTTCAACGGATCTTCAACACCTATTGAATTGATGAAAGCAACGATGAAAAGTGGCCTCATTCTGATGGTCAGCGTGCTCTTCGCACTGTCGGTTCAGGCCGAACTCCCACGCGTGGTCGTGCTCGGAACGGGTGGAACCATTCAGTCAAAGGGCGACACCCGAATGACCCGTCATGACTACCGATCTGGACGTTATGATATCGCTGAGTTGATCGATGCATTGCCGGAGGTTCACAGCATTGCTCGCGTGGAGGCGACCCAGTTTACCAATGTAGGGAGCCCGAACCTGACGATGAGCGACTGGATTGGGCTCGCCACGCGTATCGACGAGATGGCCGCGAATGACCCCGGCATTGCCGGGTTCGTGGTGACCCATGGAACCAATACCATGGAAGAAACCGCCTATTTTCTCCACCTGGTCCTCAAGACGGATCGCCCGGTCGTACTCGTCGGCGCACAACGGCCCGCCACTTCCATTAGCGGCGACGGTCCGTTGAATCTCTACAATGCGATTCTATTGGCCGGCCGCCCGGAGGCCCGGGGGCTCGGCGTGATGATCGCGATGAATCAGCAGATCGGCTCTGCACGCGAGGTTACCAAGTCCAGCACCTACAAAGTACAAGCCTTTCAGTCGGGTGATCTGGGACAACTCGGCGTCATCGACCCGGACGGCGTTCAACTCTTTCGGAAACCGACTCGGCGCCACACCTTCCTGTCGGAGTTCCATGCGGGGGACTTCGGGGACATCCCGCGGGTTGAGGTGGTGGATGCCTACATTGAAGCACCGGGAGACATTATCGACTATCTTGTCAGCGAGGGTGTTCATGGAATTGTCATTGCCGGGCATGGGGGAGGCGGCATGTCGCCCGCTCAGACCGAAGCCGTTACGCGCGCTGTGGAGCAGGGGACGGTGGTGGTGGTGGCTAGCCGTACAGGCACCGGCCGAGTCATTGAAACGTCGCGCCACCGCGAGATGGGCGTTATCACCGGCGATAACTTGCTACCGCACAAGGCGCGAATCCTCTTGCAGGTGGCGTTGGCTTCGGGCCGGACCAAAGCAGCTATCCACCGCGCATTCGAAACTTACTAACGGTTCGTAGAGGTCGTTAATGCACGGCGAAGACCCTTTGTTGTGGGGTCTTCGCCTTTTTGCTCCTCGGTTTCAGCACTGAGGATGGCCGGAACGGGGCAGATTGGTGTTCATTTATTCTCACCGCGTCGGAAATCTGACAAAAGTCGAACAGGGGTGGCAAGTAACGTGATTAGTCCGGGAACGGAGGGGCAGTGCTCAGGGTGCGAGAAGGCACGCTTGAGGCCGATTGCAGCAGGAAATTTGGGTGGCTTTGTTTGGCGGCAGGAATTGGCGGAGGGGTTGGTAGAGCAAAACTATGAGCTTCATTCTGACGATTTGAATAAAATTAAAGCCAAGATAATGGCCGGTCTCTGTGGATGCTATGGCATCGGCAATGCTGAATACACGTGAACCTAACAAGAGTGGTTTAAGGTGCTTTATAACAAGCTGAATGCATTATGTATAAATTAATTAGAGAATGGATGCCTCGCCCCAGAATATTGGTGGGCGTGGGTGCCGTCGGACTTTTCGGCCTGGTCGCGAGTGGCCAGACGGACGAAGCGGGCGAGCTTGAAGCGTATACGGGTTATGGTGGCGAGGATCCCGGATTCGTTTTGCCGAATCAGCCCATAGAGGGGGCAATGGGATTTTCCAAGAGCGTTCTGGAGACGCCGCGCTCGGTCTCGGTGATCAGTGCTGAGATGATTTCGAGTATGTCGATCAGCGAGGTGTCCGATCTTTCACGGATCGCTCCGAGCACCAATACGACGACTCGATGGGGAGTTCAGGGCAATATCGATATTCGGAACATGACGGCGGACACGTATTTCCGCGGAATGAAACGGATTGAGCCACAGGGAAATTCGCGGACCGTACTGGGCGCGAACGACCAGATCGAGATTGTCCGCGGGCCGCCACCCGCCTACTTCGGAGCCGGCAAGATTGGTGGCTACACCAACATGACACCGAAATCTGGACGCTCCCGCGAAGGTGCCTACCTGACGGATGATTCAGGTTTCATCCAAGGGATCCTAGGCGAATATCAGAAGCGGGAGATCTCCTTCGGTTACGGAGGGCCCCTGAGCATCGTGGATGGTCGTCGTGGTGGATATTATGTCTACGGTCTTATTGAAGACTCAGAGTCGTTCCTGAAAAACGTTCCGGTGGAGCAGCGGGTTCTTCAGGTGGCGACCTCGCAGGAGCTCACCGAGAATCTGCGCATCGAAGCCGGCATTAATGTACAGGAGACTGTCACGGCCGGTGGTTTTCGCAACCGCCTCCGTCAGGAGGATATCGACAACGGCACCTATTGGGCCGGACGGCCGTTGGTGAACCTGGATGTCGACGGGAGTGGAAAGATCTCTCAACAGGAAATGGTTCTGGGCTCTCCTGTTGGCGGTGCCCTCGGACCGGTGGGCAGTACGAATCGTGACCTGTCGGTGAGGTTCGGCGGCAGCTCACCAGCCAACGGTAGCCGTTTTGTGGATGCGCTCGCCGGCGACATTCCCACCGCGGCCACGACCAATGCCAACAGCGCTCTTGATGCCCTCCGGCAGATGCGGCCAGATTTTGTTGCTCTGATGGAAGGCAATCTTGATACCTATGGCGACAATCTCCGCCTCCTGAACGTGCTGCAGCAAGGGATGGTATTTGATCCGGATTCAATGGCGCTCACGGAGGCGAATTATCACTACATCGCTTTGGAGAAAGAGCTTCAGGCGCGGCTAGGCCTGGTCTATTTCGACCTAATCCACGATTCCGGTGGTCCGTTGACGTTCAAGAACCAGGTCCTGATTGACACCATGGACCAGTTCAAGGATTCGGAGCTGCCTTTTTACCAGAAGCAGGACATTTTCCTGATCGAAGACAAGTTCACGGTAGGATGGCGCCCGAGTGCTGACCTTATTCCTGACTGGATGAGGGTGAACACGATTTCCGCTGTCAATATCCGTCACACTGATGCGGAACGTTTCAACAACTCGGGAGACTACGATGATCGTCCGGATCTCAGCCGGTCGGAGAATTCACGCACGCCCTACGATACTTTCATCACGCCCCGCGAGAACGCGGACTATGAAACGGGAGGAGCTCCGTTCACGAGCATGCGTAACACGATCTACACCGAAGCAGGGATCGGTTCGATGGTCGACATCGACATCCAGGAGAACCTGAACATCATCCTAGGGGCGCGTTTTGACCATATTTGGGGCAAAACGAAGGACTATGGCGGACGCTATCAGATTGGAACGGACGGCGAGTTTGATGACAGTACTCTGACGGGCAGTGGCACGGATCATGGGATCTCCTATACCGTTAGCGTATCCTATCGGATGCCGTTCGGGCTGAATCCGTATGTCACATACGGGCGGCAGACCGCGCTGAGCGACAGCTCTGACCTGACACTCCCGCGCAACCTGGTGGAGGCCGGGCCTTACGATCCGGCAACGATTGAAGAGGTCGGCATCAAGGGATCGTGGTTTGAAGATCGTCTGTTCTGGGCGGTGGCGGCTTACCGTCAGGAACGTAGCTCCGTCACCGGCGACCTCTCCGGCAATCCGCTGACGGGAGGCCTCGGCAACCTGCGAAGCGAAGGGGTTGAAATCGAAGTGCGTTACGCACCGACCCGGAACCTATGGCTCAGCGCGTTCTCCGTCTTCTCCACAGTGGAATACCTCGACACGGCGAGCTGGGTTCGCGTTCACGGAGAGGCCCTCGGGTTCTCGGACGTGCTCGATCCGCAGACTGGCGCGCTGCTGTTCCCGGCCGAAGCATTCACCTGGGGCGGTCAAGCCATGACTTTCGTCCCCGCAGACCAGAACACGGAGGTGAATGGGTATCCGTCGACCAGCCTTGGGCTAGCGGGCCAATACACCTTCGATAACGGGTTCAGCTTCGGAGGCAGCACCAACTACATTTCCGCGGTACATTCGGGTCGTTATGAATCGTTAATCCTGCCCTCCGACACCACCGTCAACCTCACCGCCTCGTATACGATCGACGGGTGGCGCATCAAAGTTGATGTCTTCAACGTGGCCGACAAGCAGTCCTTCCGGGGACGCAATGGTGGTGGTGCCGGTGATGTTCTCATCTCGGCCATGCCGGGTCGTCGTTCACAGCTCACTGTCAGCAAGACATTCTAAGTCTTCACCGTAGCGGCGGAGTGGGGCGGGTTTGGTCACGGCATCTGAGTGGCCCCGCTCCGCCATTCCCCCATCTCCAAAAAGGTTAGAATTATGAATTACCGTATATTGGGGAAGCTGGCGCTTCTTCCGCTCATGATGTCGGGCACAGCGTTGCTCGATGCACAGGACAAGCAATTCGAGTTACATGGCTCGACCGTGAGGGAGATCCAGGAGGCCATGGACTCGGGCGAGTTGACCGCCGAGCGGCTGACCCAGCTCTACCTGAACCGCATCGAGGCCTATGATAAGGCCGGTCCTCGAATCAATTCGGTCATCACCCTGAATCCTCGAGCTTTGGAGATTGCGCGGGAGCTCGATGCCGAGCGGCAGGAGAGCGGGCCGCGTTCACCACTTCACGGAGTGCCGGTGGTTCTGAAGGACCTCATCGATACCGCCGACATGCCTACCTCGGCGGGTTTCCTGCCAATGCGAGAATCTCAGCCGATGCACGACGCCACCATTGTTAAACGGCTTCATGAGAGCGGCGCGATCATCCTCGCAAAGGTCAATATGAGCGATTGGTTCGGCGTGGCGGCTCCCGGCGACCAAAGCACGGTGCTCGGCCGTACGGTAAATCCATACAACACCGACCTCACCCCGGGGGGGTCTAGCGGTGGCACGGGTGCCGCCGTCACGGCAGCTTTCGCGCAGATGGGATTCGGCACCGAGACTGGAGTGTCGATTCGCAATCCCACCGCAAACAACAGTCTGGTTGGGCTAGCGCCCACCCGCGGCCTGATTCCGCGGGCCGGCGTCGTGCTGACATCGTTCTTTCAGGAACGTCTCGGGCCGATGGCGCGCAACGTCTATGATGTGGCAGCATTGACCGATGCGGTCGCTGGCTTTGATGCCGAGGATCTGCTTTCGACCTACTCGCTTGGCCAGATGCCCGACCAGCCCTACACCAGCTACCTTCGCAAAGACGGATTGGTCGGTGCGCGTATCGGAGTGCTCAGAGACCTCTTCCGCAGCGGTCCTGACCACGAAGAGGGTATCGCTCTGGTCGAAGCTGCCATCGCGGAAATGAAGGAAGCGGGAGCTACCATCATCGACCCGGTGACGACTCATATCGATATGATCAGCCTGATGCCGGAAATGCGCTCCAACTACTTCGAGGGCATCTTTTCCTACGACGTGTATTTTCGGCGGCTCGGACCGGATGCACCGATCCGCTCTGTTGATGAGCTAATTGAAAGGAGTGGAGCACTGGTCAAGCCGAACATCCGTCGAGCCTATGCGGAGCTCGACCGCCTGGACCACCATGCCCCCTATCACGCGCGACTCAAGACTCAGGAGATGCTCAAGGAGGCGCTGGTGAAATTGATGGATGCGTACCAACTCGATGCACTCGTCTATCCCTTCAAATCGCGTCCGCCCGAGCCGCATCTCGAAAGCTATCGGGATCGCGATAATCCCGTCAGCTCGGTCACTGGGCTCCCTGCAATCCTCGTTCCCGCAGGCTATACCGAGGCGGAGATGGGCCCGATCTCCATTGAATTCCTCGGACGTCCCTTCAGCGAGCCGGTACTTTTCCGGATCGCCTATGGTTATGAACAACAGTCCCGCATGCGGGAGCATCCCGCAACGGTGCCGCCGCTCGACGGGGAATCGTTCCAGTATTGAGGCACAGCAAACTTGCCATGATTGATCCAACGGCATTCTTCATCCAATTTCGGAGGGCTTCGCGCTTCGTCTTGTTAATCGCGACGACCGTCACTGGCGTGCCCGGCTTGCACGGGTTCGATCTGACAGAAGCCACCATCCCGGAAATTCACGCGGCGGTCGATGCCGGCGAACTCACTTACGAGCAGCTATTGCGCATGCACCTCGAGCGCATCGCCGCATACGAGGGAGAACTCAAGTCGATCATCAACATCAATGCGCGTGCACTCTTCGATGCGCGGGAGCTCGATCGGGAATACCGCGAGCGAGGAAGGCGTTCGATGCTTCATGGCATCCCGCTCGCACTGAAGGACAACATTGATGACCGGATGATGCCGAACACTGGGGGCGCCTTAGCCCTCGCCCATTCGGTTCCCAATGCTGACGCTTTTGTCACTGCTCGTCTTCGTGCCGCCGGCGGCGTGCTCTTCCTGCGCAACAACCTCGCGGAGTTCGCGTCGGGCGCGCCGGGGTTGAATGGTGCCAGCACGTTAGGCGGTCAGCCACGTAACCCCTACAACCTACGGCACCATCCGGACGGTTCCAGTTCAGGTACTGGCGTGGCCTTGGCGGCGGTTTTTGCGACTGTCGGACTCGGAACGGAAACCGGATCATCCGTCCGTGGTCCCGCGATGCACAATTCGATCGTTGGGCTGGCACCAACGGAGGGATTGATCAGCCGGCATGGTGTCATTCCGAATTCCACTACGCTGGATCGTATCGGAGTGATGGGACGCAATGTAATCGATGTCGCCGTTATGTTGAACTTCTGCATCGGGGTGGACTCGCTGGGTGATTCGATTACCCATACACAGACCGATCGGGTTCCTGATGAGCCCTACGAAAGCTTCCTCAAAGGAGCGACTCTTCAAGGAAAACGCATTGGCGTGATGCGCGAGGTTTTTACCTCGTCCGACATGCGCACAGAGCAGGCCCGGGCGCTCACCGAACAGGCGATTGAGGACTTGCGCGCGCAGGGCGCGGAAGTGATCGATCCGCTGGCGTCCGGGATTCCGGAGATCACGGATTTCCTGGCACTCTCATCGCTCGGGCCTGCGGAGCAGGGAGCTGCGATCAATGCTTATCTGCAGATGTCGGTGAATGCTGGAAGCCCTCGCACTCTCGAAGAGTTGCTTCGCAACGGGGGGATTATCTTCAACAAGTTTGAACGTTACAGGACCGCGCTCGAGGTGGATCCGGTCCAAGCCGCCAATTCACCGGAATACCGTGAGCATCTTGCTAGGCGACAATTCCTGAGAGAGCGGCTGACGACGATCATGGACGAGGATAACCTCGATGCGATCTTCTACCTGCACAACCTCTATCCGGCGCAGATGATCAACGAGCACTACCCGTACACGAAGGTTCGGCTGAGCTCAGTGTCGGGACTGCCAGCGATCGTAGTGCCAGCGGGTTATACGGATCAGAATCTTCCCGTCGGGGTGGAATTTCTTGGACGCGCCTTCGACGAGCCACGGCTGCTGGCACTGGCGCACGCCTACGAGCAGGCCACTCGTCACCGGGTGCTTCCGCCGGCTACTCCGCCACTCGCCACCGACCGGATTGAGTGCTGCCACCTCCAAACCGCCACCAATACCACGGAAAAATGAAAAGACTTTTGCGCATCCTCACCATTCCGTTTGTTCCACTTGTCGCATGGGCGACGCCGGAACTCGATCTGTCCACGGCGACAGTCCAGGACATCAACCGAGCCTTCGAGGCGGGCACTCTGACTTCCGAAGAACTAGTTAACCGGTACCTGGCACGCATCGAGGCCTATAACCTGCAAGGTCCCGCCTTGCATGCGGTGATCTCCGTTGCGCCGAACGCTCTGGAACGGGCGCGGATGCTCGACGAAGAACGGGCGCGTTCCGGTCCCCGTTCGCCGCTCCATGGCATTCCGGTGGTGGTCAAGGACACCGTTGACACGGTGGACGCACCGACCTCCGGCGGTGCCATTGGTTACGTCGACACGTATCCATCAAGGGACGCGACGGTCATTCGAAAGCTGAAGGAGGCGGGAGCAATCATTCTCGCCAAGGGAAATCTCGACGAATTTAACCGGGGGTCGATGGGGTTGAGTTCCGCGGGAGGCCAAACCCTCAATCCTTACGACCTCTCCCGCAACCCGGGCGGTTCCAGCTCGGGGCCCGGCGTCAGCGTGAATTGCGGATTCGCAGCAATTGGCGTGGGCACTGAGACTGGGGCGTCGATTCGTAGCCCGGCTTCGAACAACAGCCTGGTCGGACTGGCTCCCACCCAGGGTTTGATCAGTCGCGCGGGTATTCTTCCGATTTCCTATACCCAGGATCGCGCGGGGCCGATGGCACGCAGCGTCTGGGATGCTGCTTTGCTGGCGACCCATATGCGGGGGCTCGATGCCGAGGATCTTTTCACCCATGCTTCGCTCGGCTCGATTCCCGAAGCTTGTTACACGACATTTCTGAAGAAGGATGGATTACGCGGTGCTCGAGTGGGAGTTCTCCGGGACTTGTTCCGGCAAGGTGAGGAGTATCAGGAAATCAATGATCTGATCGAACTGGAGATAGAGGTCCTGAAGGAGCAGGGTGCGGTGGTGCAGGATGGACTGACCACCGGCATTGACCTGGTCAGGTTCTTCCCTTTGGCACGGGCGAGCAGCGAAGAGTTCAGCGAAGCTTTCCGGGTGTATGCACTCCGCCGCGAAGGGACACTGCCATATCCGACACTTGAGGAGCTGGCGGCTTCGGGACAGATGCTGGAGCGGCTGGTCGCTTCGACTCAGGCTTTGGTGGAACGCGGTTCAACTGAGTTCGACGCACTCTACCTCGCGAAGTTGAAGAACCGGGAGACGATCAAGCGGATCCTGATCGAATTGATGGACAAATATGAGGTGGACGTGCTTGTGCATCCCTTCAAAAGCCTCTCGGCACCTCCCATCGGTACCGGAGATCGCGGTCCGCGCGACAATCCCATCAGCGCGATCACCGGACTGCCCGCGCTGGTCGTGCCGGCAGGCGTCAACTCCGAGGGCTTGCCCATCTCCATCGAATTCCTCGGGCGGCCGTTCAGTGAGCCGGTGCTGTTTCGGCTAGGCTACGCCTACGAGCAGGCAACCCACCATCGCATTGTTCCAAAGAGCACTCCCGCGCTGCCCGGCGAAAAAATCAGCCTTTAATTTTCCTGATGACTTTTTCAATGAACGCATTTCCGGCGCGCCGAAAAGCCTGCTTGTTTTCAACGCTAGCCGCTCTCGGGCTGGTACCGTGCCTCGCGGCCGAATCAGGGACCCAAGTCTTTGAACTGGCGACAGCTACCGTGGCTGACGTGAACGCAGCGTACGATGCGGGTGTGCTTTCCGCCGAACGGTTGGTCGAACTCCTGATGGCACGGATAGAAGCCTACGATCAGGCGGGCCCCGGCATCAATGCAGTGATTGCTGTTCATCCCGAGGCCCTCTCCATCGCCCGGGAGCTGGACCAGGAACGGAGACGCGATGGACCCCGTTCACCCATTCACGGAATTCCAGTGTTGTTGAAGGACAACTTCGATACCTACGACATGCCGACGACCGGAGCATCGAAGGCGTTGGAGGGCAGCATGGCACCGGACGATGCCTTTACAGTGGCGCGTCTTCGAGACGCTGGTGCGATCGTTCTGGCCAAAGTAAATCTGAGCGAGCTGGCGCGCAGCGGTGTATCCATCAGTTCACTTATGGGCCAGACTTACAATCCCTATGACCTTACCCGGACGCCGGGTGGTTCCAGTGGGGGCACCGGTGCTGCGATTGCCGCGACGTTTGGTATTCTGGGAACCGGTTCTGATACGGGACAATCCACCCGTTCTCCGGCGTCTGCAAACAATCTTGTGGGCATCCGCCCGACCTTCGGACTGATCAGTCGCGACGGTATCATTCCGATATCCTACACTCAAGATACCGCGGGACCAATCACCCGTTACGTGGCGGATGCCGCCGTCATGATGGATTACCTTGTCGGCTTTGATCCGCAGGATCCTTCCACGTGGGCGGGAATCGGCAAGGCTCCAAGCACCTATACCGATTTTTTGGATGAAAAGGCGCTCAAGGGAGCTCGGATCGCTTACGTGCCTGACCTCTTCGGAGACGGAAGTCATCCTGAACATGAGATTGTATCCGATATAACACTACGCGCGATCGATGCGATGAGGGCGGCCGGGGCGACAGTGTTTCCGGTCGATATTCCCCTCGTCTCGGAATACGTGAAGGGAACCCGGAGCATTTCGGTCAGCGGTTTCGAGTCCGTCCGGGCGATGAACGGCTACTTCACGAGCCTCGGCCCCGACGCGATCATCAAAAATATGCATGAGTTTGTGGCGACCGGACTGACCTTCCGGCCGATCCTCGAGCGTCTAAAGGCGGAGCTCGATCTAGATCACTCGATGAGTGACCTCGAATATCGCCAACGCCTGGAGAATCAAGCGGCATTTCGCGACAGCCTGGTGGCTGTGATGGATGAATATGCGCTTGATGCGCTCTTTTATCCTCACCAGCGACGCTTGGTGGTGCCGGCCACCGCCGAACCTGAACAGGTGGAGCGCAACGGCTTCATGGCTTCGAGCACGGGTTTGCCGGCGATCACGGTCCCGGGCGGGTTCTCGCCGCCGAGCGACGACGCTCCGATCGGGGTGCCCATCGGGGTGGAGTTCCTCGGACGCCCGTTCAGTGAGGGTGAACTGATTGGATTCGCTTATGCATTCGAACAGGCGACCCGGCACCGCCGTGTTCCGCTCTCCACCCCGGCTCTTCCTGGAGAGACCATCAACTACTGAGATACACATCATGTCTACCTTTTCCTTTGGGCGGCTGCTCGTGGCTGCTGCCGCACTCTCCAGTCTGGATTTGACCGCTGCCGACCTCACTCGCGCAGGTATCCGAGAGCTCAACAACGCTTTTGATTCGGGCGGATTCACCTCCGAACAACTGGTCGAACTTTATCTGCGTCGCATTGAAGCCTATGACAAGCAGGGGCCGTCGATCAACGCGGTCCTCGCGCTGAACCCGAATGCCCTTGAGATCGCGCGCGCACTTGACGAAGAGCGCCGCGATAAGGGCCCGCGCTCACTACTCCATGGTATTCCGGTTTTGGTCAAAGATGTCTTCGATACGCACGACATGCCGACGACCGGCGGATACCGCCCGCTGGATGGGGTGGTTCCCGATAAGGATAGCACCGTGATTGCACGGTTGCGCGAGGCGGGGGCAGTGATTCTCGCCAAAGTGAACCAGAGCGACTGGTATTCGCGCCCTGACACGATTGCCTCCAGCTCGCTTGGTGGAAGCTCCCTCAATCCGTTTGCCCTCGATCGTACGCCAGGCTGGTCCAGTAGTGGCACGTCCGCTGGATTGGCAGCTCGGTTTGGAACGGTTGGGCTCGGAAGCGAAACCGGATTTTCCATTCGAACGCCTACCAGCGATGGCAATCTTTATGGCATCTCCACCACCTCCGGCCTGATCAGCCGGGCAGGTCAGATGTGGAGCTACATCACCGGCGAGCGCGGCGGCCCGATGGCGCACAGCATGTATGACTTGTGTGCCACCCTGGATGTCATTGCCGGATTTGATTCCGCCGACCTTTGGACAGCGAACAGCCTCGGCAAAATGCCGCTCGAGCCTTACCTGAGTTTTCTCGATGCGGATGGACTGAACGGTGCCCGGGTAGGTGTGCTCCGGGAGGCGTGGGATTTCACTCCGGTGGACGACGCTGTCATTGAACTCGCAGAACAGGCAATTGCTGTTTTCGCCGCTCACGGATCCAAGGTCTTCAACCCAGTGTCGCTCGGAATTGACTTGCCCAACTACCTTGAAGCCAACTCCTCACCGAGCCGATTCGAACGGATCGCTGCCATCAATCAGTACCTCGCGGGTCAGGGGCCGGATTACCCCTTCAAGAGCGCCGATCAACTGCTGAAGGGACACGAAGGCATTCAGGAGCGGGAGACCGACATGGCCAGCCTCGCTGATCCGGTGGATCTCGATCGGGATCTCCGCTATCGGGCGACGCTCATCGGCAAGGAGCGGTTGCGGGAGATGGTGATCGCGCTCATGGATCAATACGGCCTCGATGCGCTCATCTTCCCGCACAAACTTCACGGGCCACTTGTTATCGGACCGCGTGGGGATCCGGAGCGGCAATATCGCCCGAATCAGTTGAGCCCGGTCACGGGACTGCCCGCCATCATTGTGCCGATGGGGTTCACGCCTGATGGTCTGCCCGTCGGCCTCGAAATCCTTGGCCGTCCCTGGAGTGAACCTGTGCTGATCCGGATCGCTTCCGGTTTTGAAGCCAAAACCGACCATACACGTGTTCCCGAGAGCACACCACCGCTCCCCGGCGAGTTGATATCCTATTAACAAGCGTATTCATAAAAATACTACATGAAACCTCTTACATTCTTTTTCCACGTTTCTCTCCTTTTCCTGGTGGGAAGCATCGGTCTGGTGGCGGCCGAACTCCCGAGGGTGGCGCTTTTCACCACTGGCGGGACGATCCAGAGCCGCGGTGAGCACCGCATGAAACTGATGGAGTACGGGGCTGGCCGGGTCACTCCCGACGAACTGCTCGAAGATCTGCCCGAGATTCACCGGATTGCGCAGGTCGAGGTGATCGAAATCTCAAACGTCGGCAGTCCTCAAATTACCACGGACCACCTCTTGCGCCTGTCGAAGGAACTGAATGCGACGCTGGAGCGCGATGATGTCACCGGTGCAGTGGTCACGCACGGTACGGGCACACTTGAAGAGACTGCCTATTTTCTCCACCTGACGGTTCGGTCGGAGAAACCGGTGGTGGTGGTCGGAGCGATGCGTCCGTTCAGCGCCATCAGCCGCGATGGTCCGTACAACCTCTACAGCGCCATCCGCATCGCAGCCGATCCAGATGCGAAGGGGCGGGGTACCATGGTGGTGCTCAACGAGACCATTCACTCGGCCCGCTTTGTAACTAAGGGGAACACCTATCGGGTGGAGACCTTTGTCGCCCGGGAGATGGGGCCGTTGGGATATGTCGACAGCGATCGGATTGTGTTTTACCGTAACCTGTTGTGCCGCCACTCCTCGGAAAGTGAGTTTGACGTGTCCAACCTGACCTCGCTCCCGCAGGTGGACATCGTCTACGGGTATCAGGAAGCGAGTGCGGCGTCGATTCTCGGGCTGATTAAGGACGGTGCCAAGGGGATCATTTTTGCCGACAGTTCACCGGCCTTCCGCGCCGCTCTTCACCGTGCACAGGCTGAGGGTATCGTGGTGGTGCAGGGGGACCGCAAGGGGGCCGGCCGGGTCCTGCAGAGCGAACGTTCCGCTGGGCGAGGTTTTGTTACTGCGGACAACCTGAATCCGCAGAAAGCCCGCATGTTGCTCCGCCTGGCGCTGACCCAAACGCAGAACCCGCGCGAAATCCAAAGAATGTTTAACGAGTACTGAACCGCCAGCACCTACATCAATGACCTATTCCTTTTTTTCCGGTTTTTCTCGACGAGCCTGGACGTGCGCCGCGCTCTTGGGGTGTTGTCTCCCATTCACGCTCAGTGCGCAGGAGATTCCGGTCCTAGCGCCGCCGGGAACTGATCTCCCGCACGTTCGGCTGGTGTCACTGCTAGGCACTATTTCAGGAACTGCGGAGGACCGCATGAACCTCACCAACTACGGGGATCCCCGGGTGTCGGCAGACGACTGGGTGTCGGCCCTTCCTGAATTGCATCATTACGCCCGCGTATCCACGGAAGACCTGCGTGCTCCGGAAGGACGTGGCATGACCGAAGCCCATTGGATGACCATCGCCCGTCGTCTGCAGGAGATCGCGGAAGATGATTCGATTGATGGGGTGGTCTTCTCGCACGGCACCAATACGATGTCCGAGACGGCCTATTTCCTGAACCTCGTTGTCTCGATCGAGAAACCGGTGGTTTTTGTCGGCGCGCAACGCCCATGGACGGGAATCAGCGGGGATGGCCCCTTGAACATGGTTAATGCCGTCCGGGTTGCCGCAACTCCGGAGGCTGCTGGACTCGGAATCCTTCACGCCACCAACCAGAACATTCACCCCGCTCGAGACGTTCACAAGTCCAGCGCCTACCGGGTCAATACATTCCAGAGCATTGATCTCGGTGCCATCGGAGTGGCAGATCCTGACATCGTGAGGATCTATACGGCGCCGGCTCGCCTGCACACCCACAAATCCATCTTCAACATCGGGAGCATTCCCGAGGAACTCCCTGCGGTTGAAGTGCTCTATGGCTACACCGGAACCCCCGGATACCTCGTGGATACCTTGGTCGAGCATGGAGTGAAGGGCATCATCATCGATGGCACTGGTGCCGGTTCAATCCCACGAGACATGCACGAAGCCATCGAGCGTGCGCAGGAAAATGGCATTGTCGTGGTGGCGACCGCCCGGACGCGTGCGGGACGGGTTCAGGATACCGATCGGCGCCGCGAAGCTAAGATCGTTCCAGGCGACAACCTCCCACCGGAAAAGGCGCGTATTCTCCTGCAACTCGCCCTGACACAGACCACTAGCGTCGACAGAATCAGCGAGTTTTTTGTCCAGTACTAGAACCATTGCTACACAAAATGACTATATCCCTTTGCAAGCTACTCAAATTTCGAATCGGCCTTTTAGCCGCCTTGATGCCTTTCGCGCTGCCGCATTCAATGAAGGGTGACAGCCGAAAATTCGAGCTGTCTTCCGCCACCGTCCAGGATATCAACGCCGCTTTCGATGCTGGCGCACTCACCTCTGAAAGGTTGGTCGAGCTCTACCTTGCACGGATCAAAGCTTATGACCAGCAAGGCCCGGGATTGAATTCGATCATCTATCTCAATCCGGCGGCGCTTGAAGAAGCCCGCGCGCTCGACGCCGAGCGGCAGGAGTCCGGCCCGCGCTCGCCACTGCATGGGATTCCGGTGGTTCTCAAGGACCTGTTTGATGTCGAAGGCATGCCGACTTCGGGCGGGTTCGTCGGGCTGGCGGATTCTTTGCCCTGGCGCGATGGCTGGGTCGGCGCGAAGTTGCGCCAGGCGGGAGCGATCGTGCTCGCGAAGACGAACATGAATGACTGGTTTGCTCAAGCCGGATGGGCCAATAGCACGGTGCAGGGACAGATTCGCAATCCTTACGCTCCCGAGTACACGCCGGGCGGATCGAGCGGGGGATCGGGCGCTGCCGTGGCGGCATGGTTTGCCACCGTCGGATTCGGATCCGAGACGGGGGTATCCATCCGCAATCCGACGTCGGAAAATAATTTGGTGGGACTTGCCCCGACGCATGGACTCATCAGCCGCGATGGCATGATCATGAGCGCGTTCACCCATGAGCGTGGGGGCCCGATGACGCGAAACGTGTACGATCTCGCTGCGACGCTCACCGCGGTGGCAGGATTCGATCCCAATGACCTTACGACGATGGCTTCGCGGGGCCATGTGCCCGAGAAAGGCTACCTGCAGTTCCTTGACCCTCAAAGGGGACTGCACGGAGCCCGGATTGGTGTTCTGCGAGAGATGTTTCGAAGTGGTCCCGCCCATGACGATGCGCTCGCCTTGATCGAGCAGGCCATCGAAGACCTCAAGGAAGCTGGTGCTACCATTCACGATCCTGTGCTGACGGGATTGCCGTTGCTTTCGATTCTCAGCGAGACTCGCGTGTCCGCCTACGAGAAACGGCTCTCGACGAACCTTTACCTCACAACGTTGGGGCCGGACGCCAAGTACCAGTCGATGACCGAAATGATCGAGGCGCACCCGGACCTTTTGGAGCATTTGAGGGAGAGGGACGAGCTTGACGCGATCGATTTCAATCTAGCTTACCTCTCGCGCCTCAAGAACCGGGAGATGCTTCAGAACGCCCTCGTCCAGGTGATGAATGATTACCGGCTCGACGCTCTTGTGTTTCCCTTCAAGACCTTGCCTGCCGCCCGCATTGAGGACGGTTGGAACAATCGGGAGGCGGATAATCCCCTGAGCTCACAAACAGGATTCCCGGCCTTGCTGGTGCCGGCAGGGCTCACTGGTGACGGCCTTCCTATCGCACTGGAGTTTCTGGGGCGCCCCTTTGACGAACCCGTGCTGATCCGGCTGGCGTCCGCTTACGAAGCGGTAACCGGTCATCGGCAGGATCCTCCTTCGACGCCACCGCTCGACGGTGAAGTCTTCACCTACTGACCGGTAATGCAGCGATGATACGCATGGATACCCACCTCCGCCAGCGACGTCACCTTGTGTCGCTGCTCTCCCTGGGCACGTTGATTCTTGCCGGTGCCACTCCTCCAGCGGTGGCAGTCCCCTTTGACCTGGGAACAGCCACCATTGCCGACATCAATGCGGCGTTCGATGCTGGAGCCCTGAGTTCCGAGCGGTTGGTCGAACTCTACCTGGCGCGGATCGACGCCTACGACAAGCGGGGACCGAGGCTCAATGCAGTTTTCTTCCTGAACGACCAGGCCATCGAGGAGGCACGGGCATTGGACGCCGAGCGGCGCCAGTCCGGACCGCGGTCGCCTATCCACGGAGTACCCATTGTGGTCAAGGATCTGGTAGATGCGAAGGGTCTCCCAACGACGGCCGGCTTTCGGCCGTTCGGTGAGCCACTTCCGGAGCGTGACTCCACGGTCGTGGCTCGCATCCGCGAGGCCGGCGGTATCATCCTGGCAAAGGTCGCGACCACTAACTGGTTTGGAAACGGTTTCGATGAGACTCATTTCCACGGGCCAACCTTGAATGCCTACAACACCGAATACCTCCCTGGAAGTTCCAGCAACGGCCCGGGCGCGGCGATGGCTGCGTGGTATGCTGCGGCCGCAATCGGCACCGATACCGGAGGGTCGGTCTTAATTCCGTCCGCTCATTCAGGGGTTGTCGGAATGGTCGCGACGCAAGGACTTGTTTCCCGTGCGGGAATCATGCCCCGCGGTGCAACTCAGGACCGTGCCGGACCGATGGGGCGATCGGTTCATGATATCGCGATCATGCTCTCGGTCATCGCTGGATGGGATGCGGAGGACTTGGTAACGTTTGAGGGAGTTGGCCGATTTCCCCAGGCCGATTGGGCCGATCAGGTTGCGCGGGCCAAGCTCCACGGCATGCGCATTGGCGTGCTTCGTGAGATGATTCATGATGAACAGGCCGGCGAAGAGGGCCGCAAGCTTTTCGAACAGGCGTTGGAAGATCTCCGGAGCGGAGGCGCGCAGGTGATCGATCCGGTGCTGACCGGCCTCGACTTGAAGGAGTTGAGCACAGCTGCGATGGGCCGAACCGCAGAGTACGAGAAGCTCCACGTGCAGAATGCCTACCTCGCGCGCTTTGGCCCCAACGCTCCCTTTGCGACAATCCAGTCGATGATCGACCATCTCGGCGAGGATCAATTTTCGCCAGCAATGATTGCTAGCCTGCGGTTAGAAGCGCCGGATCGAAGCGCCGACTATCAGGCGCGACTGCGCCTGCGGGAGAACATCCGGCGGGTCATCGCCGAGGCGATGGAGCGGCACGATCTGGATGCGTTGGTGTTTCCATTTAGTCTTTTGCCGCCCGGACGGGTGGGAGAGACCCGACGCGCTCGCGGGGCCACCAACAGCTTGGCCTCCAATAACGGTCTTCCTTCCGTCGTGGTCCCCGCGGGCTATCTGCCGGGAGATTTGCCGATGGGCCTCCAGTTCATCGGCAAGCCGCATTCGGATTTAAATGTCATGAAGGCGGCGCACGCCTTCGAGCAACAGTCCCGGAAGCGCATACCTGCGGCTACCGTTCCGGGGCTACCCGACGAACAATTCACCTACGAACATTTACACAGGATACGATGAAACGGTTCATTCAACACCGGCGCCTGGCGGCTGCATGCTGTCTCGCCGCCTGTGCCCTCACCACCTCGCTTTCCGCTGAGAAAACTTACGACCTGACAAAGGCAACATTACGGGAGATTAACGGGGCGTTAGAGTCTGGCAATCTCACCTCCGAGCGGCTGGTCAGGCTCTACCTGGCACGGATTGAAGCTTTTGACAAGCAGGGGCCCGGCATCAACGCAGTGATTTCGCTCAATCCAAATGCCCTTGAGGAAGCACGGGCGCTCGATGCGGAGCGCACGGCTACCGGTCCGCGGTCGGCAATTCACGGTATTCCCGTGGTGGTGAAGGACCTTATCGATGTGGAAGGAATGGTTACGACGGCGGGCTTCACGCCATTCGGGGATCCGGTAGCCCTCCGCGATTCCAGTGTGGCCGCCCGGATTCGTGAAGCCGGCGGCATCCTGCTCGCCAAGGTTTCTACCACCAACTGGTTCGGGCAGGGCTTCGATGACACGCATCCAATCGGAGAAACGCTCAATCCGTACAATACCGGACATTCTCCGGGAGGCTCCAGCAACGGATCGGGTGCCGCCATCGCAGCGAGTTTCGCGACACTCGCCATCGGAACGGACACCAGCGTATCGGTACAAAGCCCAGCCAGTCAGACCTCCTCAGTCGGGTTTGTCGGCACCTATGGCATGGTTTCGCGAGCAGGGATCATTCCGCGAGGTGCCACCCAGGATCGGCCCGGGCCCATTACGAAGTCGGTTTATGAGGCAGCGGTGCTTTATTCCATCATTTCCGGATGGGACGCAGAGGATTTCACCACGTTTCACGGACTTGGCCACCATCCGACTTCCGACTGGGGCGCACTGCTCGATGATCAGGGTCTTGAAGGCAAACGCATCGGCGTGCTCCGCGAGATGATTCCGGAGGGCCCGGAGTTTGCCGAGGCGGTCGCGCTCTTCGAGCAGGCCATTGAAAACCTGCGCGAGGCCGGAGCCCAAATTGTCGATCCTGTGCTGACCGGGAATCCAAACTTGGCCTTGGACACCTCCCAGCCGCGATTGCGCACGGCGGAGTATGAAAAGATTCACTACACAGATGCCTACCTCGCGCGTCTGGGCGCGAATGCCAAATACCCGGACACCCGGGCAATGATGGACGCCGTGGGACATGAACGCTTTTCCCGCTCAATGCAGACCGCCATCCACTTGGAACATCCATCGGTCAGCCGGGATTATCAGGCCCGCCACCGCGCAAGACAGGCTTTCATCCGCTTGATCGAGGACACTCGGGACCGTTATGATCTGGATGCTTTCATCCTTCCCTTCAGCACGATTCCGCCGGCACCTTCGGAACAATCAGGCAACGCGCTGCCGCGACCGGCCGGCTCCGGCCCGCGACCTGGTGTGAACAGCCTGTCGTCGTCGCTCGGACTCCCGGCGGCGGTGGTCCCTGCCGGATATATCGGAGAGGACCTGCCCATCGCCCTGCAGTTCATCGGCGGGCGTTATACTGACCTCGAGATTCTCAAGATCGCCCACGCCTATGAGCAGGCTTCAAAACGACGGAAGCCCGCTGCCTCCACGCCGCCACTTCCCAACGAAACCTTCCGCTTCTGATCACATGTCTACATTCTTCAGCCATATCTTCGCCGTGCAATTCCGCGTTCAACTCTTCGTCATCGTCCTTGGATACGGAACGCTTCTGGTGCCATCGCTCTTGGCCGAAACGCGTTTGCCTCTCGATGAGGCGACGATTCTCGATATCCAGCGCGCTTTCGACGCGGGGACGCTGACCTCGGAACAACTTGTCGGTATTTACCTCGACCGGATCGAGGCCTATGACCAGAAAGGGCCATCGCTCAATTCGATTCTCTACCTACGGCCCGACGCTCTCGAACTGGCCCGGGAACTTGATCGGGAGCGCGCCGAGTCCGGACCGCGCAGCCTCCTGCATGGCATCCCGATCATCCCGAAGGACAACTATGACACGGGCGACATGCCGACGACCGGCGGCTTCAAGGGCTTGGAAGGTTCTGTGCCGGCGCGGGACGCGTTCACCATCCGTCGCCTACGAGAGGCGGGAGCGATCATCCTCGCGAAATCCAACCTGGATGAGTTCAACAGCGGATCGAGCGGCACCAGCGGCTTGGGCGGTCAAGTGCTCAATCCCTACAACCTCGAGAAGATCCCCGGAGGTTCCAGCGCCGGAAGTGGTGTCGCCATCGCCGCCCTCTTCGGGCAAGTGGGACTTGGCACCGAAACGGGTTCGTCAATCCGGAATCCATCGGCCAAAAACAGCTTGGTGGGCGTTGCGCCGACCACCGGCCTGGTGAGCCGCCACGGTGTAGTCCCAAGCTCCATACTCCTCGACCGCACCGGACCGATGGCGCGCAACGTGACGGATGCTGCCATCGTCCTGCACGCCATGGCGGGAATGGACGCCGGGGATCTCCTGACGGTTGGTAGCATCGGCCACCTTCCCGAAGAGGGTTATCTTCGACACCTTGATCGGAAAGCACTCAAGAACGCGCGCATTGGGGTGCTGCGCGCCAACTTCGGCCGAGAGGCCAATGACGAAGAGGCGCTAGCGGTGGTCGAAGCCGCCATCGAAGCGCTGCGCGAAGCCGGCGCTGTCGTTGTCGATCCGCTTCCAGTAGGCATCGACATGTTCGCGATGCTCAAGGATGTGAGCAGTGGCGGCGCCGAGCGACTCGAAGCGATGAACCACTATCTCGCGGGCCGCGGCTCCGACGCGCCGGTAAAGACCCTTCAGGAGATTGTGGAAAGTGGTTTGGCGCTCGGCAAGCTGCAGGACGGATTGGAACGAGCGCTCAAGAGCCCGCCGATGTACGCCAATGGAGACTACGCCGCCTTCGTCCGTAATCGCACCGCATTTCAGAAGATCGCGGCCTCGTGGTTCGAGCAATACGACCTCGACGCGATCGTCTATCCCTACCAGACAAAGCTCGCCTACACCATTGAACAGGCCGCCCCCGAAAGAGGTGCCGTGCGCCCGGAATACAACAACTACGACACGCTCGGCCGCGGTACCCGGATCAGCACCGTCACCGGCTTTCCCGGCATCACCGTGCCCGCTGGTGTCACTGACAGCGATGGCATGCCCGTCAGCTTGGAGTTCCTCGGCCTGCCTTTCTCCGAAGGTCCGTTGCTTGGTCTCTGCTACGCCTTCGAACAGGCAACCCACCACCGCAAGCTCCCAGACTCCACACCACTGCTTGGCCACGAGTATATTCCGCGGGAAGGGGAATAATACATGCCCTTGCATTGAGTCCGCAGAATCGGCTCGAAATTGATACACCGGAAGTGAGGTTTACGGGACGATTTTATTGATAGATTCGACCGCTTAGTGTGCACTTAATCGCCGCAGTTAAATGGCGATAAATGAGGTCGAACGGTTTGCCATACGCATTAAAAATAGCCTCGGCGAGCGCCGGAGTTGTCCTTCTGGTAGGTTGAGCACTAAATCGACAAAAATACATAACCGACTCCCAACTCCTGCCAGGTGCGCAGTTCACTGACGATCCGATTGGAGTCACGGCGCTGCCGGCGCTTTCCTCGATCAGTGGATACGTGCAATAGCAGCATCGGAGGGGCATCCGCGCTGAGATTGTAGATTGAAGAGTGCTCCTCGTTCCCGGTGGGGTGGACCCAGTTGGGACTGAACGGCGGCGGAATGGAGGGCAGGGAATTGTTCGGACTCCGCTAAATAGGCCATGCCAAAGGGAAGACAGGAAACGGGGCGGCCCCACTCGGTTCAGGCTCGTCAGGAGAATGCGCATGTCGAGGTGGAATTTGTCAGGAATCCCCGCGGGAACCTGACCTGTCGCTGATGAGCATGGGGGAACCAGCGGAGTCTGACACTGCTCGTCACTCTGAAAGATGGCAGGAAGCGGGTTCACGCGTTGGGCGAGTGCTGAAAGAGGCGGGGATTTGTTTTCAGGGGTGGGGCTGCTATTTCCTGTTCCGGCTTGTCTGCGCCCCGGGTGCCTTCGACCAAGCCCTCAAGGTTTTCGATCAGCTCGGCGATGGCGCGGGCTTGTCCATTAAGCTCCACCGCTGCCGATGCGGTTTCCTCGGCGGAAGCAGCGTTGGCTTGCGTAATGCGGTCCATCGATTCCATGGCCTGATTGATCTGGCTGATGCCGTTTTGCTGCTCGCGGCTGGCTTGGGCCACATCGCTGACGAGGGCATCGACTTCGTGAATCCGGGCTACTATCGTTGTCAGGCTTTCGCCGACCTGTTTGCAGAGTGAGGCACCTTTTTCACTGCTTTCGACCGCTACTGCGATTCGGGTTGATGTTTCAGTGGCCGCTTGGGCGCTGCGCTGAGCCAACAGCCGGACTTCGTTCGCGACTACGGCAAAACCGGCTCCTGCCTCACCCGCACGGGCCGCTTCAACCGCGGCGTTTAGCGCCAGGAGGTTGGTCTGAAAGGCAATTTCATCGATCGTTTTGATGATCGCGGAGGTTTCACCGCTGGATTTGCGGATTTGGTCCATTGCAGTGGACATCGCCTGCATCTCCCGGGCACCCCGGTCTGCGATTCCGCGGGTTTCTCCGGTCAATTGCATGGCTCGCCGCGCGTTGTCGGTGTTGTGATGCACCATGCTCCCAATCTCGTGCAGGGAGGCGCTGGTTTCTTCAATCGCTGCGGCCTGCTCGTTGGCTCCCCGCGCAAGCTGATTTCCGGCCTCGGAAACTTCGTGCGACGCCCGGGATGATTCGGTGGCGCTGCGGGAAAGGTGGCGACTGATTCGTTGGAGGTTTCCAGTCAATTGGCTGGCTGCAAAGAAAAAGACCGACGCTGCGCCTATTCCTCCCAACACCATGCCTCCGATCCGGAAAAGCGATGCGCGGTGAAGGCCTGCATCCACTTCCCGCGAGACCGCAAAATACTCTGCTTCTGGCATGGTCACCCCGACCACCCAATCCCACGGTTTGAAATACGCGTAATGCATCAGGTGAGGATGAGACGTTCCGTCCTCGCTGACTGAATAGGTGCCTGCAGTAATGGTGGATCCCTGTGTTAGCGCATCGGAGGCGACCTGTAACCTGACATCCTGATCGGTAGCGGCAAACGCTGCGTTGCCGCTATCCGTGAGGAGCATGCCGCGATTTCCGCCTTGGGCATTCATGATGAATATCCGCCCCTCCTCGCCGATGCGCATCGCCGAACATTGCTCAATCAGCGGTTTGGTGGCGACCACGTCGGGCGTGCCGACATAGAGAATCCCGATCACTGCGCCGGCAGCGTCAAAGAGTGGTTTGTAAGCCGTGACATAATGGGCATTAACGACAAAAGCCCGCCCCACGTAAGTTTCGCCCTGAAGCACCGTCTGAACCACCGGACTGGTGTGCGGAATGTAGGTCCCGATGGCCCGCTGGCCATCAAGTGTTTGCACATTGGTCGCGATACGAAGCATGTCGCCGTGCTCGTTCATGCGTTGAAAGAGGGTGGCGGTGTCTCCGGTGCGTTGTTTCAGGCGATCCACTACCGGGACGGTGAGACCTTCTGTAAAGCTATCGTCTTGTCCGATCCAGGTTCCTCCGAGGCAAAAACGGGGAAGTTCGACCGCCATTTGCTTTCCGGAATCCTGATCTGTGGCTTGCCAGCGAACAGGAGTGGACGGATCGAGGGACACTTGGCCGGAGGTGGAGAGAATCTCTTCCGCTGCGCCGAGGCTGGTGTGGAGTTTTATTTCCAGGAGCGTTTGTGCCAGTGCCGCACGTTCAAGGACGTCGGCCACCGTAACCTCCATCCGCTGGCGGGCCTGTTCATCGAGCTTGGTATCCAGCTCGTGCTGGAGACGCTGCGAATCGAGTTCGGAGAGCAGGGCAACCAAGGCGAGCGGTGCAACTGCACACACCGTACCGAGAAGGAGGAGGCGGCGGCGGAGGCCGGAGTGGTTTTTCATGGGGGTTGGCGAATAAGTGCGTCGATTTGCCGAAGGGGTGATCGGCAAAAATTCTGTCCGGTTTAGCCCGATCGAAAAAGTAATCTAGAGTAAGTCCTTTATTGCCCCCCCGCCCAGGGAGATGCTCTCGCTGTGCCCTTGCGCAGGCGATGACTGGACGATTCGGTGCGAGGGGTGTGGTTCAGTCTTGCCTCCAAACCTGTTTTCCGCCTTGTTAGTTCGCTCTTGTGGACCCTTTGGGCCGCAAAGACCCTTTAGTCATTTAGTCATTCCATTATTTTAATCCCGATTACGGAGGACTTGATCGATGCGACAGGTACCCATGGAGCCGCACACGGAAGTGTGGGCCCGAAAGGAGGCGCGATGAACAGCGTCACCGAATTTCTGCGTTTCAAGCAGGAAGGTCAGCCCATCACGATGGTGACTTCCTACGACACTTGGAGTGCCCAACTCATTGCGGCTTCGCCGATTGATGCGGTTCTGGTCGGAGATAGCGGTGCGATGGTGATGCACGGACATCCTTCGACGGTGCATGCATCGATCGAGATGATGGCGGCCCACACTGCAGCGGTGGCCCGGGGGCTCCAAGGGCGGTTTTTAGTCTCCGATCTGCCTTTCCCTTTGCACCGGATGGGGCTGGAAACGGCCATGAAAGCGGTGGACGTCTTGATGAAAGCCGGTGCCAACGCGGTCAAGTTGGAGGGCCTTCGCGGTCATGCGGATCTGGTTGCCCACATCGTGGAAAGCGGCGTTCCGGTGATGGGGCATCTCGGACTGACCCCGCAGAGCGTGCACCAGATGGGCGGTTACCGGGTGCAGGCTCGGGAAGAAGCGGCTGCGAGCCGGCTGCGCGAAGACGCGTGCGGCTTGCAGGAGGCAGGTGCCTTTGCCGTCGTTCTGGAATGTATTCCCGCCCCGCTTGCCCGAACGGTGACGGACGACCTTGCCATCCCGACCATCGGCATCGGTAGCGGGATTGGGTGCAGCGGGCAAATCCTCGTGCTGCAGGACCTTCTCGGGCTGAATGAAGGTTTCAAACCCAAGTTCCTCCGCACCTATATGGATGGTGCAGGACTGATCAAGGACGCCCTCAGCCGCTACAATGCGGATGTGAAATCGGCGGCATTTCCTGCTCCACAAGAAAGCTTTGGGGCATGAAGCGGCTCAATGACGTTGATGCCCTGCAAACCTGGCGCAAATCGCTGCCGCGCGGGGAAACAATTGGATTTGTCCCGACGATGGGCGCATTGCATCCGGGGCATAGCTCGTTGATGGAACGTGCGCGCCGCGAGTGTGACCGCGTCGTGGTGAGCATTTTTGTCAATCCCACCCAGTTCAATGACCCGGAAGATTGTGCAAAATACCCGCAGCCATTGGATCAGGACCTCGCGATCTGTGACGCACTGGGGGTGGATGCAGCCTTCACTCCGCTTCGCGACAGTTTGTATCCCGACGATTATCGTTACCGGGTGACGGAAGGCGAGGCTTCCCGAATTCTGGAAGGTGCGTTTCGGCCCGGACATTTTGACGGTGTGCTTACGGTGGTACTGAAACTCTTCAATCTGGTCCGCGCCGATCGGGCCTATTTCGGGGAAAAGGACTGGCAGCAACTTCAACTCGTTCAAGGGATGTCCCGGGCGTTCTTTCTGGATACGGAAGTCATTCCCTGTTCCACCGTTCGGGAGCCGGACGGATTGGCGATGAGTTCGCGCAATGTCCGGCTGTCTCCGGAAGGCCGGGCGAAAGCAGCCGCATTTCCCCGCATACTCCGAACCACGGCAACGCCACAGGGGGCATCTGAGGCGCTGACCGCAGAAGGATTCAAGGTCGAGTATGTCGAAGACCACAACGGTCGGCGCTTGGCAGCGATCGTCCACGAAGGCGTCCGGCTGATTGATAACATCCCGCTGGTGGAGGTCATCGCATGACTGCTGAACCGTATAAGGCTCTCTGCTTTGATATTGGAAACACCGATATTCACGGGGGGATTTTTGATGGCGACACCTGCGAGGCGGAGTTTCGTCTCTCCAATCGGCAACGACCGAGCGCCGACGAATTCGGAGTGTTTATGCTGCAACTCCTCCAGGCCCGGTCGATCGATCCGGCGGCAATTGCTGAAGTGGCGATTGCCTCGGTGGTTCCGGAATCCCTGCCGCCAGTGGTTGCCGCCTGCGAAACCTATCTGGGCCGTCAACCGCTGGTCCTGCGGGCGGGGGTGAAAACCGGCCTCAAGATCCGGATGAAAGAGCCTCGGGATGTTGGTGCTGACCGCATTGCGAACGCAATTGCCGCCGTTCACCAATTTCCCCGGCAAAACCTCATCGTCATCGATATGGGCACTGCGACGACCTTTTGCGCGATCAATGATCAACGCGAGTATTTGGGCGGCGCAATCGTGGCGGGGGTCGGCCTCTGCATGCGGGCGCTTGGCACGCAAACGGCGAAACTCCCTATGGTGGAGATCGTTACACCAGTTGCTGCCTTGGGGAAAACCACCGTCGAGAACATCCAAAGCGGCCTGATTTATAGTCATCTGGGCGCTTTGCGGGAGATCATCGGCCGCCTTCGCGAAGAAGCATTTGCCGGAGCCCCGGCGCTGGTAATTGGTTCCGGCGGATTTGCGCGACTCTTTGCAGACTTCGGTGTTTTTGACCATCTTGCACCAGCCCTTGTTTTGCACGGCCTCCGCCGCGCCCTCGAATTGAACGCATCCTAACCATTTTGTATCATGCGACGCACGCTTCTCAAATCCAAGATCCACCGCGCCACGGTCACCGATGCTGACCTCAATTACGAGGGCTCCATTTCGATTGACCCTGTCCTGTGCGAGCAGGCCGATCTGCTCCAGTTTGAGCGGGTGGAAATTTATAATTGTAACAACGGCAACCGTTTCGCGACTTATGTGATTCCGGGCAAACCCGGTGAGATTTGCCTCAATGGGGCTGCTGCCCGGCTGGTTCATCGCGGGGACCTGGTGATTATTGCCAGTTTTGCGGACTATGAAGAGTCCGAACTGGCCGAACATCAGCCGCGCTTGATCTTCGTGGACGAAAAAAATCGAGCCAAGGCGGGGCCCAAATCCGCCATTACTGGCATGCCGGTTTAAAGGGACGATCCAGGGAGGCCTGCGGCTTTTGCTTGGGCGCGATAGCCTTCATCATTGCCACCCAAGTTCCTCCCTACGTAAATCTGCCCCCTGTGCCGAGGATTGTTGCCACTCTCGATCAATCGCAGTCGCGGACCGAGCCTATTCCCCCGCCACTCGTTCTTCTACGTTCCCTACGCTGGTGGTTACCACTCGTCGGCCTCGGGGTGGCTTTGGGGCACTATATCGCATGGCTTCAGGTCGAGTGGGGGCTTAATGCCAATTACGCTTTCGGGCCGCTCATTCCTATCGCAGCTGCGGTTCTTGTTTACCTCCGGCTCGATCGTTGGCAAACACCCGCGGCCCTTGCTCAAACTTGTTGGCTTCCGCTCGTCGCCTGTATTTTCGGGGTGGCGTTGGTTCCGCTCAGCTTGATTGTCGAGGTCAACCCGGATTGGCGCCTGCTCATGTGGGGGCAGGCGATGTTACTGGGATTGATGGCTTTAACGGTGCTCCTCTCGCTGGGCGGTTGGCCGTGGGTGCGGGCTGCCTTGCCTATTTTGGCCGTGTTGGCCCTCGCTATTCCCTGGCCCACCCGCGGGGAACAATGGGTGCTTAGCCTCTTGCTTGAGACGGTATCAGGCCGGGCTGCAGACGTGTTTTATCTGTTCGGGTTCGACGTTATTCAACGGAGCAACCTCCTGTATGTGGAAGGGGTTGCTTTGGGGGTGGATGAAGCCTGCAGCGGGATTCGTTCGCTTCAACTAACCCTCGTTGTCATTGTTTTCCTTTGTCTCTGGCAACCGCTTTCCCCGCTGCGCACCCTCGGGTTGGTGGGAGGAGGGTTGATCGTTTGCCTGCTGGGAAACCTGGTCCGAATTGTCATCCTGGGAATGATTGGCGTGCACCATGGTCTCAATTCTTTGGAAAGCTGGCATGACGCGGTCGGAGGTGTGGCGACAGGTCTGATCTTATTGGGGATTTTGGGGGTGCGGTGGTTGGTGGCCTCGCCTTCGGCTCAGAAGCATCCACCTCCATCCCGATTCCAGCGGTTTGAAGCTGAAAGAGCGCTCGCGCATCGCCGTGTCGGTAGCTGGCCGTTTGCGTGGACGCTTACATTTCTTGCCGTTACGCTGGTTCCATTTGCAGCCGTTCCGCTCTATTACAGTGCAGGTAACAACGATTCGGATTCGCGCGCTTATCGATTGCCGCTGGAGTGGGATCCCGCGCTGCCGGGTTTTCGATCCTTACCTATTCCTGACAGTGTCACTGAGCAGTTACGGTTTTCCACTGCAGATCATTTTATGATTGGGGAAGGTAACCGCTGGTTCCTGCAGGGGTATTCTTTTTTCTGGGAAGACGGGCGCATTTCTTCATTCACCGCTGTCCACCGCCCGGAAAATTGTCTGCCAGCGATTGGTTATCGAATGGTTGATACCCTTCGTCCATTCGCGCTACCGATCGCTGATCGAGTGGTGCCGATTCACCGTTACATCTTCGAAATGCAGGGCCGGTCGTTCTTTGTTTATCATGCGCTGTGGGACACCGCGCATGGGCAGGATGCGATCCAACCGGCCGGTGTGGTGGACCGCCTTCGTCCCTTTTTGGAACGGGAGCATTTTGGGGCGCGACAAGCACTGCTTTTCATGGTCGGGGGCGAGCTGAACGCTGAGCAGGCTAACCAAATTCTCATCGGTTTGCTTCATCATGCCCGTCGCGATCGCCCGTCGCCTGACCCTTCTAGTCGCCCAGGAGCACCTTGATCATCCTTCACGAGTTCAGCCACCAAAGACCGACGCTCAGACTCACGGCGTAGCTGACCCAGAGAAGGTACGGAATTTGCAAAAGCGCAGCTGTTCGATGAAATTTCGCTAACAAAAGAACCCAGGCGAGGGCAGCGATCCAGACGCCAACAATGATCACGGCCTGCATTCCAAGCCATTGCAGCCCGAACTGCACCGGAGTGTAGCTGAAATTCAAGACGATCTGAATGAAAAATGCGGTGCGTGCGCGGCGCTGGAGGACCGTTCCAAATCCCTGCCGCCACTGCAGGGTAAAGCTGATCCCGATCAGGCTGTAGAGGGTGATCCAGACCGGCGAAAACACCCATGGCGGTGGTGTCCAGGGAACCTTTTCCAGAGACGCATACCAACTCTCCGGAGCCGAGGAGACACACAAGCTGGTCAACCACGACCCCACCACCAATACACCCACGACCATCAGTCCGCGTAGCACCCAGTTGCGGTTGAGCGTTGGGGGAGGTTGATGGTTTCCTGCGTTTTCCAGATGAAAATTCATCACTCAGGGTCAGCCAGAGGAGCTATTTACGCAAGGGATGAAGCATTGGGTTACACGCTCCTATGTGCCCGTCCATTTTCGGGACCTCCTACTATCCAGGAGAGGAGGTGGCTTATTTTGCCCTCGACGCGACTGATCGGGGGGAAGGAGCGAGCTGCAACGAAGCATGTTAAAGTCAGGACAGGAACAAGCCAGCTCCGGCTCTTTGAGCGATTCTTCCGACAGATGCTTAAGGCTCCCCGGACTTCTTCGGGGAGTGATGATTCTCGGATTGACGGGCACGCTGGCACCCCCAGCATCGCGCTTATCAGATTTGGCAAATCTGGCGGTAATCTCTGGATAAACTCCAGAAACCGTAAGCCAAGGCGGGCGTAGTACATCGGTAGTATGCGAGCTTCCCAAGCTTGAGAGGCGGGTTCGATTCCCGCCGCCCGCACCACTCTGGAACCCGCATGAATGCTGGGTCCTGCGCGAAATAGTAGCCATTTTGAGGAGTGGGGGGTAATGTCTAAAAGAAGCCCTTTAAAGCCGTTTTGAGCCACCTTTTGTAGGGACTTGTAGGGACCCCAAAGCGGCTCATTCAGGGCTGAAATCCTGAACCAACCGCTTCGAAGCAGACCACCCAAGGGGAGCAGGCTGCGTCTTCGCTCCGCAATGGCGGAATCTCGGTGCGCGGAAGATGCGTGGGTGACTTTCATCAAGGGAGCGATCTGTGGCGGGCGAACGTTGAGTGAACGTCGATAGCCCGAGAAACGGAATCGCAGCCCCCAGCGCCGCGATACTGCGGCGAGGCAGACGGCCCCTCTGGTTACTGCCGTCACGGCGGTGGAGATCGCTGCGATCAATAGTGAGGAGGTCGTGGATGCTATTGGCTTGGGCAGGGCATCGCACGACCGGCTATGTCATTGAGGTCTACAAACGGAGGAATACTGGAATCAAAGCCTGGTGCTCCGGCCGACTGCGAAGCGTGAACGGGGAGGGAAGGTGCGTCGGCGCTGTCGTATTTTAGTCGCAGCCCGGCATGCCAGAAGTTGTTGATGCGCTTCGTGAAGGCGGCAGCGACTCGTTCGATATCATTGCGCGGCTCAGCCATGGGGACGACGTCCCTGACAGCCCAGACACCCTTGGAGATGTTACGGCGCGGAGAACACGCTCGTGTTCTTTGAGCGGCTCAGCACGAAGGCGAGATGGGCGCGTAGACGGAGAAGACCCGGTCTCAACACCAGCGTCAATATATGCTGCCTCCAAGGTTCTGGAGGTGGAACCGATCCGGAACATGCCCGTAGGCACTTCGGCCAATCCCGGTAAAGCGATGTCGATACGTCCTGGTAGGACGAGCTCGTGTCCGGAAGCCGAGCGGGAGTTCGTCCGAGAGATGCGCGGCCCAGGTCCTCATGCCCAGCCAAACTCGGGAAATCTTCCGCCGTTATTGCGCACGCCTCTTGATCGCGCCGGATAATCGCCTAGGCAGACCACGAGTTTTTCAGCACCTAACGCTCTGGCCTTTCTCAGGTGTCACCCGTTTTGGGAACCGCGTGCCGCCGGCACGGGATCTGGAGGAGCTGGTCTCTTCGTGAGCAGGCAAGGGTGGATCCAATTAGGAGTCTACAGGTTTCTAAAGTGCTTTTTCGTTTTTTGCGGACGGCCGTACAAAAAAACAAAAAACCGGTAAGCGCCTTTTATCCAAGGTCATACGATGTCGGTTTGGATGAATAGGGGCTTAACATAAAAACGATAGGACAAAAAAACAGGACGTTTTTAGATTTTTCCCCGTTAAGGGCATGCAACAAGAAAACAACTTCGGATCGGGGCGGGAAGAGCCCTTTGGCGAGTGGCTGACTCGAAAGCAGGCAGCCGCTTATCTCGGCCTGGCGCTGCGGACACTTGACCGACTTCGGGCGCGCGGGCACATCCGTGCTCATGTGCTCCGGGGGACTGGAACCCGCCGGTTTCGGCGAAGTGACCTCGACGCCGCCTTCGAATAGGCGCCCGACATCCACATATCTCTCCCAGAAGAAAAGTGGCCAAGAGTAAAAAGTTCCGGTACATCAAAATGGTGAAAACGCCCGAGGGTCGTTGGCACGTCCGGGTCCAGATAAGATCGGCGAAAATTGACAGACAGCGAACCCTTGATACGCAAGACGCCGCGATAGCGTGGGGGCGGTCAATCGTGGCACAGTACCGGCGCACGGGCTATGAAGGCACACTGGGCATTGCGGAGGCAAATGAGTATCGGGAGGCCAAGGCTCTCGTGCGAGGGGCGGACCTTCGGGATATCGCAAGATATTGGCTGCACCGCCATCCGATCAACGACATAACTGTCGGCGCTGCTCTCGACATCTATCAGGCGAAGTCCGTCGCCCGGATGAGCCGCACTACGCGTTCAGCAATCAAGTCTAAACTGAGCTGGATTCGTCGGTCGGTCGGTACACTCGGTCTGCACGAAGTGGAGCTGAGCCATCTTGAGAAAGCGTCTGCTCAAATGATGGTCGTTGCGCGGGACACGCAGGACTCAGGCAAGCGGAGTGGAAAGCGCACCGACAAAGAAGTGGCAAAGGCTTCACCGACCACGATCAACAACTACATACGCGTGACCCGTCGGTTTTTCCGGTGGTGCTGCCTGACGCGGCTGGGAGGTTTGCAGGTATCTCCCGTGTCGGGATGGGCGCCAGAACCGGAGAACAGGGGAGCGGTGGAGTACCTGCCAGTAGCGGATGCCGAAGCCTTCTTGCGCGCGTCCGAAGAATACGACCCCTCTCTGGTGCCGCTTTTCTCGCTGTCATTGTTCGGTGGGATTCGTCCGGGCATTGCCGCTCGCTTGGCGCCGATGGCGGCTTCGTACATCGATCTTGAGGATCGCTATCTCAAAATCCCGGAGTTCGTTCGCGGACAACGTATCAACAAGACGCGAACGTATACTATCGATGCCGAAGTTCCCGGCCCTCTGTGGGAGTGGTTGCGGGCTTACTGGGATGGAGGCCCCATGGATGTCAGGAACTATAACGACCGTCGCAAGGTGCTCGTCAAAAAAGCGGGTATCAGTTGGCCTCATAATGCCATGCGGCATACCTTCGGGACTTACTGCTTTGCCCTTACGAAGGATCCCGGAGTCACTGCCGCTTGGCTAGGACATCCCGACCCGAACGTAACAATGCTCTATTACGTATCTGCTGAAGCGAAGAGACCGGACGCCGAAGCCTTCTTCGCCCTCAAACCGAAGCCGGGGGCCAAGCCGGTACCGCACCGGAAGGCAGACCCGCACGCTCCGCAGGTTAATTGGCCGAGCAATGACGTCTTGCTGGAGTGGAAGAGGAGCAAGACGAATCAGCAGATCGCCTCTGCTCTGGGTTGTTCCGAAACGCTAGTGCGGAAGCGGATCAAGAAGATCCGTCCGAAACCGGAGGAGTGACTCGAGTCAACGCGATTGGCTGAAGCGGGGAGCAATCGTCCATGGCCACTACATTCCCGCTGGAAGAGCAGACATGCTTGCCTCGCATGCGCGCTTGTTGCATTTTTGGGCTGCTATGAACTTCCCCGTTAATCAGCCCCGTTCGGACGAGTATGAAGAGTTATACGCCGACATGGTTCGGGAGTCAGAGGGGCTGCAAGAGGAGATTTTTCAACGAGAAGGAGGCATGCTCCCGCTCGAAGATTTCGCGCAGCGGTTGGATGTGCCTCCACGTAGGCTTCTCGCGGATTTTTCGGCCGGACGGATCATCGGTCTGCCGGGCGAAAAAGAAGCTTCCATGCTGTTGCCAGCGTGGCAGCTCCACCGAAACCAGCTTCTCCCTGGAATCGCCGAAGTGGCGGCAGTCCTAAGGAGAAACGACGCTACCCCGCTGGAGTGCGTGATATTTTTCGTTTACGAGCATGCGGAGCTAGAAGCAACGCCGCTGGAAGTCCTCCGACGTGGTGAAATCAAAACGGTGATTGATGCGGCGACTCGCGAAGGGCAGATGGGCTGTTAAGTTCCGGCTCAGCTCATTCCCGGGCGTGCGCGCCGCATCAAGAACTTTCGTGGGCGTGCTAACTCGATGTTGCCGCCTCCGACTGCACGCTCTCGGTCGATCATTCCCGGGGGGATCGGAGTGGTTTCGGTAACGAGGGTTCCGCATGAAGCCTTGGCTGTGTTATCGGTCGCGATCGAAGCAGGCGAGCGCCGCTCTCGATGGGTTGTTCGAATACATGTCCGGATGCCGAACGGTCGTGGTTCAGCGGAACTCGAAATCAATGCATTTCGACCTCGACCACGAAGGAGCTGTTGTTTTCGGAGAATATAGATATGAGCGCTGGCCGCATTTCGGTAGAGCTCAGTCTTCCTACGGTAAAGATCGTCCACCGGTTTACTTGCTCCAGGAAATCTTGCTGGCTGACGACCTTTTCTGCTGGGCATGGCGGTCCGCTATCCCCGGCTCCGTTCTGAAAGCACTGGCTGGGTTTCCGGATGGACACCCAGAGTTGTTGGAGCTCGCTCAAGCCGATCCAGAGACATTTCTGCGCATGTACGACCACAATCCGGCGTTGTTGAGGGTTCTCGTTTCGCGGGACGGCGTGCGCACCCAGCTTCGGCTTACCGATGCAGGCAGCCGAGCGCCTCTGCTTTACGCGAGGCACCACCATGTATTGAGATCTCTTGGTTGGCGCGGAGCCCGGAGCCTGGCCCGTCTGCTTCGGAAGGTTCCTGTTCAGTGTTGCCGATTATACCTCATCCGCCAGCTCCTGTCCGCTGTCGAAGATCTTTCAGTAGTAAAAATCCTCCGACATCTTCCGGTAATCAACGAGGAGGTAGTGCGCCTCTTAGCTGTGCCTTACGTTTATCGTGATTACCACATTTTCTACCTGGCAGCCTCGGAACCCCGGCGGGGCACGTTCCAAATGTATGGGATGGTGTCATTCATCTGCCGCGCACGACGAGAGGTTGGGAAAGACCCATGGCCGTTCAGCGGTATGATTCGTTCCTGGACGACGCTGTTGCGATTGGTGGGGCGAACCGAGCTGGAACGTTATGGATTCGCAGGACCATTTCCCAAAGAGCCCGTACCCACCGTGGGCGAGGCTGTGCCCGATGGACTCCAGATCGTGGCCCTAGACTCTGCTCGGCTTCTGCAGGAAGAAGGATTGCTCATGGAAAACTGCGTATTCGGGTTTATCGAAGGAATTCTTCTTGGAGACTTTTTTGCCTATCGGATGACGTCACCCGAGCGGGCTACCGTGCTATTGGTTCGCGATGGCAAGGAGCGTTGGGATATCGAACAAGCAATGGTGACTGCGAACGAGCGCGCGGTGTCGGCGAAAACGCTGACGCTCTTGGAAATGTGGCTTCGGCGGGCGCAAGGGCATTAGCGATCCAGTCGGCGTGGATGATTGCGCGGCTTACTGATCCGGGCACGAATATATTGAGGTATGAACCTCCGAAATCTGGAGCGGGAGAGCGATCGGCCAATGATTCACCGTCTGCCGCTGGAGACTAGGCTGTAGACAATAAGGCTCAAGATAGCAGGCGAGGGAGGCGTTTGGTGAGGAATGCGTTGACCTTGTGGAGCTGGGAACCGTCCAGACTCTCAAAGAGTTCGTGGCGGCTGATTTCCAACTTGGCCAAGATGTGCTGCGTTTTCTCTTTGCCTAGAACCCCGAGGAGTTGTTCGAGCATCACGATGAGCTGGCGCTCGGGAATCTTGCCATTGTGGACTGCCGTCTGCAGGTCCGCCAAGTATCCCGGCATCAGTCGTGCGAGAATCCGCACGTGTCGGATGTCCTGTCTTCCCGTTTGTGGAATGTCCGCGACGTTCGCCGTCTTGGCCTGCAGGAGGGCAATCGGTCCGGGAACGCGCACGCGTGTATCCCCGATGGCGAAAGTGTACGCCGGTTGCTGGAACTCTTCATTGCTGGCTCCGTGTGCATAACGCAGAACTTCTATGATCAGTGGCTGCCCATGGTCATCCCGCGCCACGACGACGCCGATTTCGTTGCTCGGCGGCCTCAGAGGAAAAAATTGCGGAACAACGCCAGCGATCTGTGCCAGCGATTCGAGGGTTTCTCGGCTTCCGAGGACATCGACGTCACGCGAGACAAAGGGAGCCAATTCGCGGGTCCGCGTCTCGTAGAAGATGGCCCACAGGTTAACCGCCTGTCCTCCGACGAGGAGCACCGGGTCTGGAACCGCCAACAGCCTCGCGAAATCGCTCGGCGGGCGGGCTTCTGCATCATCGAGGGTCGGCATGGGCTTCCTCGAAATTGATCAGGCGGATTGAGCGGCGAGACCCGGCGATGGCGTTTTGCTGCTGGAGAGAATCCGGAGTTTCGATGCCCAGATCCAGCAGCACCTGATCGAATTCCCGCTGGGCACGTTTATAGCGGGCGATTTCGGCAGGTGCTCTGAAGTCAGGAGGCATTTGCGGCGCCTTTTTCTGCACAATCGCTCGCACCTCCAAGGCGTGCTCTGGGTTGGCGACTCGCTCCTTCACCAGTTTTCGAGTGGCTTCCCGGAGCAAATCCATCACCGACGCTTTCTCGCGCCGTGCGATCTCCGTCAAAGCATCAAGGACCGCTTCGTGCTCTGCGAGACTCTGCCGGCGCTTTGATGTGGCAAGTTGATTGGGCATGTGTTGGAGGTTGAATCAACCTACGCGCTTCGGCAAGGTGAAAATCAATGATTTCCTTTCGCCCTAACTCGTGAAGCGAACCGGAAAAAAGTGTGCTGCCACAATTTTTTCTCAGTGGGCGCGCCGATTGGTCCTACGAACCTCAGGACCGCGTGTCTCGCTGGCGTGCCCCAAGTATCATCGGGTGGATTTTGGATAGGTCCCCTACAAAGTAGTAGATCAGGTTTTCTGGCGAACAACCCATGGCTCCCTAATTTGAGAGGAGATGTCGAGCTGACGGAGTCGGTGGAACTGATCGAAAGTGCACGATGTCTCTCGTGGTGGCGAAGATTAAGACCGCAGCGATACAGGCAGAAATGATGATTCCGGCACCTGCGACTCGACGTTTTCGCTCACCCAATCCGGTTAGCTGCATCAGGCCCGAAATCGGTGCAACAATGCGAAAAGTTGCGACGTCGACTCGAGCTGGAGCTTTTCAATGATACTGCGTCGTGCCTTGTATTCGTAGTCCGTTAGCTCGAAACCAGACTGTTTGGTTTCGCGTAGTGTCCGTCCCAAAAGCTTGAGCTCTCCCGGAGTCCAGGCTGGTGGCCAACATGCTCAAATACCTAGACCTGCAGGTCCTTGTAGGAGTCAATCCGGACACCGGCCGGTGGGACCGGATTCGTCTCCCTTTGTGCCGGCGAATCTTTCCAGGCTTCTGCCCGAGGTGTTTGCGCAGCGATGCAAGATTCGGGAGGTAACCATGGCCGAAGCTTCCCTGAATGACGGACAAACCATTCACGCCGTTAATGACCTCTTCATCGGCCCGGAATCCTATACTTCCGCCCGGTATCAGATCGCGCACCGGGGGCGTAGTGAACGGCAATCCTCTAGCGGCGTGATTGTCTCGACGGGCCTTGGCTCCACTGGATGGTTTCAGAGCCTGATGGTGGGGGCGGCCAGCATTGATGCGCAGCGGGAAGGAAGCGATCCGACACCCGATGCCAAGGAGTTTGCCTTCGACTGGAGTGAGCGGCGGCTTGCCTTCGCCGTGCGAGAGCCGTTCCCCAGTCGAACAACAGCTGCGACCTTGGTGCCGATTGCGACGATGGCCCCGGATGTCTGCGTTGAAGTTTATACGCCGTCCCACACGGTGGCCGCAATTGAAAGAAATCGCTTCCATTACCTCAATGCTGGTGCGCATGAATTCTGGACCTGTGGCCGCGACGGGAAAATGCAGTTTTTTACTCCCGCCGGAGAGATACGCGAATCCGAGATGTTCCCTAGCTTTCCTGAGCAGGTGATGGTACCAGACGCACCCTAGCTTTTTCCACGCGACTCACTGCGGTGCCGGAAGATTCACGGGTGGCAAGTTCGCCAGATGCGCGGCAGGTCTGCGCTTGAGCGCTTGCTAAAGTATTGGCGGTTCAGAATCGGGACGCTCATGCTTTCGTGCCGGGCTGCTCGAATCGTGGTGCTTTGCGGCAAGTGCCGGATCTTGTTCGGCCCCACAAGGGTACTCGCGATGCTTCTTCAGAACAATGCCTTCTCACAGCATGCGCTGTCGTGCCAAACTAGTTCTCGGGCAGCCAAATGGAAGGATGCAGGAGATTGCCCTTCACGCTCCCATGTCGCCCGCGAGGTGAGCAGCTCGTAGCACTGATTCCACGAAGCCTGCTCTCAGAAGATCAATCGGCCTCGCTCCTTCCAAGACATCGCGTGGCGATAAGAAGAAGGCGTGGAAATCGAAGGGATCCGAAATTTTTTCGTGGAGGATGGCGAGCACCTCTGGCAGTCCCGGCAGCAATGCGCCGTGGGCTATCTGCCACGCGGGATACCGATGGCCTCGCGATCCATCCGGTAACGCGAACACTTTGCGCTGGGCTCGATACCTACGAACCGTGCTTTCGCTCACGTGGAGAGCGCTGGCGAAGGCGCGTGAAGAGAGTTCGCCGCCTTCCAATGACCTTAGTTTTTCTTCCGTGCCGATCGAACGCGACATAACGTTGTGATAAGCGCTCGCGACATCCGCGGGAAGGGACGGGTTCATGGGCGCAGGCGTCGTTGGGTAGGCGTCCCGGTAGGCGCGGCGGAGGACTTCCATGTGTCGCTCCGTGGGACCCGGAATGGTCCGAAGGACGAGGGAAATCGCGTCAGTTAGTAAATCGATTCTAGCTTGATCCTGCTCAGCGTCGGCGGCCATCACTCCCCAGATTGGAGAATACCAGCAGTATCGTCAACTTCGGTTCATTTCCACTGATTCAACTGAGCTGGTTGGCGGTTGGCTGGAACTTGAAAATGCGTACGGCGATGTTGATGATTCTGCTGCTTCATGAGCGTTTCCATACAAGCTCTTAAAACGGGTTAGACGGTACAACTTTACTGCAGCCGCTATGAGCATTCTTAGCTTATGCAACCACCACGACCCCAGAAAACCTTTCGCAATCGTTTGCCCTCAGGTGCCGCGTTAACGTCGGAAGATTGTGGCTACACGATGTGGCATTTGCTTGCGGCCCAACTGCTTGCCCCGTCCACCGAACGGGCATTTCTCGAAGTCGCCTCCGAGGAATCCACAAATGTTTTGATTGATGATCTTCGGGAGCACATGACGGTGTTTCCGGCTGACTACAGGCTGGTGTTGCGAGCCACGCCATCTCATCGACTTACGCCAGCCTGGCCGTGGGAACAGTTCCGCGCGGTCACCGCCTGGCGCTCTCCCATCGAGATCTGCCGGCTCATCGGACGTCCGCTGGTCACGATTCAGGTGGACTGGCAGAAGGTCCACCCGGTCATTCGGGCCGCGCAAGCATCGTCCTTCACGTGGTTGTGAATGACGTGGCCTCGCATTCTAGCCTGGACCGCGACTGAAACTACCAATCGTAGTTCTCCAGCATCTTCGTTTCGCGTCTGGAGTCTGGGGACGTGCCGGTTTACGGCGTGGCTTTTCGGATTACCGCGGATCAACACTGATGAGAAGGAGGCTTGTTAATCAGAAGCCCTTCGCGCCGCATTAAATTCGATGTTGGTTGAATGATCTGAAGGGATCGACGCCAATCGATATGGCAAATTCCGGGAACTAAAAAATGAACCTCGTGAGGCACAAATCTACACGAACTCATTGGACTAAAATAAGGATCACATCATGTCTGAAGATAATCAGAATAAAGCCTCTAATGTCGACTATGCAGAAATCGTCTGTGCGCTGATATCAGAAATCATCGGTTACGACATTCGCTCGCCTCGACACTGCGGCGCGTTGCTTCGAATTATAAAAGAGCGTCGATTGGACCTGAATTCCATTTCGGTCTCCGAGCTGAAGGAACAATGGAAGCGGGCGGTCTCAGCCCAGCCGAAACGATTGCGGCTGACAAAATACGTCAATTGTACGTCGCTCCCCGATTCACCAGACGAAGTTCCTATTACTTACCCTGAGCCTTCGAATGGACAATATGAAGAATGTGCATCAGTCTACGTTCAACGGATACTGGAGGACTCTGCGGAAAATATCAGCAGTAACGAAATACAGCTGAGGCTCGTCATGGCCAAGCGGTGTCGTCCGCGCAAGCCCCTCTATCATCCCGTGTCGGACGCGGTGCAGGACGTTGTCGACGCCGCTGGGACGTTCGTCGCGCCTTGCTTCGACGTCGCTTGGGATGGGGCTTGGCCATGCGCCCTTGGCTTCGGACATGAGGAGTGGGCTCCCTTCAATACAGAGGACATTAAAGAGGTCTACAAACATATTTACCCTGGATTTCAAGAATGGGCATATGGTGAAATGGATTTCGAAGATGAAGCTGATGCCGTAAGGAGGGTTTTGCGGTGCTATGCGGTTTGGGATAGAGCTTTGAAAGAATGCCGAGCCTTCATGATTTATCCGAGGGAAGAGGAAAACAGGAGCCGGAACAATAATAGATAAATTCCAAAAACAAAGGTAGTATGATGAAAGAACAAGATTTTAACGAAGATAAACGTAAACGCGGAATGTCTGATACGAATCCACAGCGAGAGGTTCGAGGACGTGCCAAACCGAATGAGAACGAGGAGCCTTATTTGTTGTTTTCTGCGGGGAACGTCACCGTGAGCGCCCGTGCGAAAGAATGTACAAGCGCCGAAGAACGGGAAAAATTCCTTACATTGCACCAATCTGGAGGCTGGTACGAGACCGCCGCCGAGCAACGAGCCGCCAACACGATCGCCTGGACGGTCGAGGGAATGGTCATTTCCACTTGCACTACCGCCGGAGGGCAAACGCTCCGGATCGTGACTGACACGCGATTTCCCACCACCTGCCTAATGCTGTCAGACGAGGAAGCTCCGCGGGAGTAACCCTTTGGTTCCCATCGGAAGACAAGCCGTGCGCCGGATGAGTGGGAAATGATCGACGCAAAACGGTGAAGAAGGAACGATGGACTCATGGCCGATCTTGACCCGCGAATCGAGAAGTCGCTCCGCGACACGCACAAGAAACTCCTGGACGACGGAGCATTGCTGACAACGGAGGAACTGGAATCCGGTTACGGGGCTTTTCGGCGGCGATTCGGACCGGAGGCTCTGCGGGCGCTGGATGGGCAGGAGCTGCTGCATCACATGCACTTGCATGGCAATAAGGATAGCCTCGTTTATTGGCTGGAGTTCAAGAAGGACGACGAGTTCCCCGGGACGCGGTTCGGGAGTATTGCCGGTGGCAGCGCGCACAAGTTTGGGCTGTTCCGGCGGAAGGAAACCGGGCGGTGGGTGACCGGCAGCGGTCACAAAGAGACCGGAGTGGATGAAGCCGAGGCGATCGAGATCGCCCGTCGGCATCGCGATCAGTTCCTTGCGGGGGTGGCGCTGCTGGAACGGCTTCCGGAGAACGCGGACGACGCTGCGTACCTGGAGCTTCAGAGGCGAATGTCGGAAGAGGCTCCGGACGTCAGCGGGCTGGCATGGGGGCACAAATACTTCACGTTGATTTACCCCGAAAAGTTGGACGACTTCCACAGCGAAGACTGGCAGCGACGCCACCTTCTCCGCCTGTTGCAACTGCCCCCCGAAGAGAAGGGGCTCTACGTGTGCGCGGGCCGGCTTGTTCGGCTGGCACATGAGTTGGGCTGGCCGATGAATCATCTTGGCAGCGTCTTGACGGCATTGTTCAGGGCTAATCGGGGCCCGCGACGCTACTGGCGGATAGGGTCACGTTTGGGAGAGGGCGGAGGAGCTCGAGACATTTGGCCGGCGATGCGCGAGCAGAACTACGCAGCGATTGGGTGGGACGAAACCGGTGACCTTTCGAAGATAGAAGCCGAGCCCACATTGCGAAGTGCAGTCAAGGAGGTGCTCGAACCGATCTATTATCCGAAGGCTCCACAGGTGGCCTCGCGAAAGGCGGGCGAGATGGTGCACTTTTTCGAAACCGTCAGTGAAGACGATGTGGTGGTGGCCCAAGAGGGCGACCGGACCCGGGGCGTCGGCGTGATTACAGGCCCCTATTATTTTGATCAGAGCGATCCGTTCGATGCTCCCCATCGACGGCCCGTAAGATGGGTCGACGTAAAAGATCTCCAGCTTCCTGTGGCAGGCGAAGGCCTGCGGACGACTTTCAAGGAGTTGAAAGAAGAGCGAAACCTGCTGGCGCTGGAGCGGGCGTTGACCCGCGTTCCGCTTCCACCTCCGCCAAAGCTGATCAAGCGGATTCCCGCACGTATTCAGGAGATCCTCAGGCGAAAGGGCCAAGTGATCCTTTACGGTCCACCCGGCACGGGCAAGACCTACTGGGCTCGGGAGGCGGCCCGGGATCTCACTGCTTTGAACGCTTTTGGGGGCATCTACCAGGAACTTTCGCCCGAACAGCGGAGCGAGGTGGATGGCGAAGGGGACCGGCCGGGTCTGGTTCGCGTCTGCACGTTTCACCCTGCCTACGGCTACGAGGATTTCATCGAGGGTTTTCGTCCGATGACGACCGACGCAGGGCAATTGTCGTTCGTGCAGAAGAACGGCAGTTTCAAGCGGATATGCGCGGACGCAGCCGAGCAGCCGGGCCGCAAGTTTGTGCTGATCATCGATGAGATCAATCGGGGTGACATTCCCCGAATTTTCGGGGAACTGCTCACTCTGCTGGAGACTGATAAACGGGGGGTGGAGGTTGCACTGCCCGTTTCGGGGGAGGCATTTTCGGTCCCATCGAATGTTTGGGTGATTGGGACAATGAACACCGCGGATCGCTCGATCGCTTTGCTCGACACGGCGCTTCGTCGACGCTTCGGCTTCGTGGAGCTCTTACCAGACTCGACGGTGTTCGGAAAAGCCACGGTGGATGGCGCCCTTCCGCTGGGGCCGTGGCTCGACGCTTTGAATGATCGCATTCGCGAGCATCTGGGACGGGACGCGCGAAACCTCCAGGTCGGTCACGCGTATCTCTTGCAGTCGGGCAAGCCCGTGACTGGTTGGCCGGGCTTCGTTAACATCCTCGCGCAGGATGTGGTGCCTCTGCTGCAAGAGTACTGCTATGAAGACTTCAGCGCGCTCGTGAAACTGCTAGGTGCGGATATGATCGACGAGCCACGACAGCGTATTCGAGAAGAGCTTTTTGCCCCTTCGCAACGCCAGGAGCTAATTCAGGCGCTCTTTGCCGCTGCGCCGGAGATCGGAACGTCGGAGGAGGCTCAACCCGAGGCCGATCCGGAGGATGAGGAGGCGGACGAGCAGGACGGGGAATGACGACTCTCAGCGTAAGGCTCTACGAATGGCAGAGTTTGTCGCCCAAGGAAGCCCCCGAACTGACGGGTTGGCATTTCAGGGATGACGAAGCGGCGCGACGTTTGGCGGATCAGCTGACCGCTCTGGGACGGATCTCGGTTCTGGAACTGGCGCAAGGGCTGAACCTGCGAGCCACCTCTTTCGTCGGGCGGTTCCGCTTGGGCGAACTCACCGTCACGGTTGAACCAAAGCTTCGGGGTGCTCCATTTCTCAATCTGCTTCGCTACGCTTACGGGCTACGAGATCTCGATGTGCGTGCAGAGACGGCGGATCACGCAACGCGCAATCTCGGCTTCCAGGACCTGCTTGTTCGGCAACTGACACTGGAAGCAGAGGAACTCATACGTCGCGGACTGCATCGCGAGTATGTGCGGAGGGAAGAAGCGCTTGCGAGCCCGAGGGGGCGGATCGCTTTTGCGTCGGTCGCGAGGGAATGGCAGTGTGGGCGCAGCACTTTACCGTGCATACACTATCCGCGTTCGCAGGATCATGTACTGAACCGGGCTCTGCTCGCGGGCCTTGCAGAGGCCATTTCGCTGACGACTGATCTGGATCTTCAAGTCAGGATAAGGCGATTGATTGAGGCATTGCGCGAATACGTGGCACTCGAACGATTGAGCGCGAGCCTGCTGAGCGAGGCGCAGGCGAGCACTGACCGCCGGACCCAGGCCTACGACTCGGCGCTTACCGTGATCGAACTGTTGCTACACGGCCAAGGTGTGAGTTTTCAGGAGGCGAGCCAGCCAGTGCAGCTGTCTGGCTTCCTGTTCGATATGAATCGCTTCTTCCAGTCTTTGCTGTCCCGGTTTCTGCACGACTACTTGGAAGACTACGAGGTAGAGGACGAGTCTCGCCTGAAGGAGATGTTCGAATATGATCCATTGCGGAACCCGCAGCACCGACGCTCGCCGATTCAGAAGCCGGATTTCCTGGCACGGCGAAAGGGAAGGGTGGTGGCCGTGCTCGACGCAAAATACCGCGACCTCTGGGACAGGAACCTTCCCCGGGAGATGCTCTACCAATTGGCTCTGTATGCTCTCGGAGGGCCGGGGATGGGACGCCGTGCCGTCATCCTCTTTCCGACGCTCAATGCGGCCGCGCGCGATCAGGCGGTTTTGATTCGCGAGCCAGCCGCTGGCATATCCCGGGCCGAAGTCGTTCTGAGGCCGGTCAACGTTGAGGAGCTCGAATCATTGCTGCGGGACAAATCACCGCAGGCCGAACGGCGAAAGCGCGAGCTGGCGAAGTTCTGGGCCTTGGGTGCGGATGGAGTCGGGGATGTTAGCGAAAAGGAACCTGCCTGAGCCGCATGGGTGGCTGGACGTTTATTGCGCGCTAACCGTTCCCCGGCACTTCGGAAAGCCTCGGCAGCCCCAGAAGCTGCGTCCGACGTGAGGGCCACGCCGGGCGGTGCGCTCCACCATCTCGCCGCCGCATTTTGGGCAGAGGGGCGGCGGGGAAATGGCTGTGACAGGCGGGACAAAGAGGAGGAACCGAGAGAACAAATAGGGAGTCGGTATGGCACGCGGTCTCACGCGCTTAGATCTCAAATTGCCATGATCAATTCTCGGAAAGTTGTCGTGGGAAGGGCGTAAATCCCGTGGCCAAGTTGAATGCGGAAGCGGTACCTTCGGAAGCGAGAAGTTGGCGGCGTTTACGACACGTTCTCAGGGGTACTGCTGCTCCGCATCCCCCCCCCAAAAAAAATGCAGCGAGAAAGCCCGGTGAAGCGGGACGCTCGCTCCGTTCCGGCCACCTCCTGCTGAAGTGAAAGCCCGGCTCCAAACTGCGCACGAGTAGCCGTTCCAGTGTGCGTAGTGAATCGCGACATCGTCTGCTGATTATGAGAGCTTCCGACCACCCATTTTTTGCCGCGTTTCGGTGCTGCAATCCGTTCCGGAAATCGGAGGCTTTTGCAGCGCGCAGCGGGGCGTGATAGAAGGCTGTGCGGCTTGTCAGGATCTTCCTGAAACTCCGAGTTTATTGCACAGGATTTTTGCTTGTTTGGGGAGTTACTTCATCCGCACCGGTGTACTGGTTCAGCTTTTAGAATCGACTGGGAAAGGGACCGTTTTTCTGCGGGAGACACGTCGGCGGAAAACACTCCCTTAGAGGACGACAAAGGCGCCCGGTTCCTTTGCGATTTTCTCCTGCTGAATAATGGCTTCGACCGTCGCAGATGAGGTTCTGGGGAAGAGGCGATGTCAACGCGTTGAGGCCTCTGAAATAGACGGATGAGCCGATCAAAGAGAGGCTGTTCCGCCAGCAGTGCGGGAACGAAACGACTGATTACAAATCGCCGCGGTCATGTAACGCAACATTGGATACCGTCTAACGGGGGGAGGATAAAACTCGCAAGATAGCCATTTGGCTACGCCAAATAGCCAGGGTATGCGCCGCTCTCGCTCCACACTTTTTTATACCACTCCCCCTCAGGGGAGCCCTTCGGGCAAACGTCCATGTCGTGCCCTCCCCCCCTTTTTGAGATTTGTGCCGTCAACTCCCCCCTCTCGAGGGCGGTTTTAAGCATTTTGGTGAATTTTATGCCGTCAACTTCCCTCTACTTGTTCTCCATTTTGCTTCGGATCCAAGAGAAAGGGGTATGCTTGGCGGGCAATCTCACACCGTGCCGGACCCAGGGCGACCGAATATCCAGTGATCATGCGCCTTGTGGGGTATCGGCGTGCAGGTTGAGTCCTCGTTCGAGGATATCTTGGAGGAACTCGTCGTCCATGGCGCAGTTGCGCAGGATGCGCCGCACACTTCGGCGTTTGACCAACGACTTCTGTGCGTGTCGGGCGATGTTGAGGCAGAGTCGCCGGAGGATCCCGAGGTTCTTGGTAGCATGGCCTTCTCTGATGCGTGAAGCGTCTTCTCCGAAGTAGACGTCGA
>Ga0209024_1000212_pt1 | contig 119448 bp, 111 predicted proteins | sample AutmiccommunBRH5_FD_187380 | JGI IMG/M metagenome (GOLD analysis project Ga0209024, IMG submission 187380) | Deep subsurface microbial communities from Mt. Terri, Switzerland - Autotrophic microbial communities BRH/5 (SPAdes) (version 2) | ecosystem: Environmental > Aquatic > Deep subsurface >...
CTATCGCTGCCTAACCCATTGACCTCACGGTCATAAGTTAGAAAGCTACGCGCGGTTGAACCCACCGGGCAACAGAAGGGAATTCAGCGGTTTGGAAGGCACCGGGCAACAGAAGCCTTCCACTTTCTCCAATTTCCCGAGCGCGCCCTGTGCGGCCATTCATATTGTTCGCAGCAGGTGCTGACCGCTCGCTCCGTTCAATATTCGGAATTATATATCCGATTGAGCTCGATCGCCTCGATCATCTTGGCGCCCGCCATGAATACCGCGCCGGTCGCTGCGAGAAAAAGCAACTTCCCGCCCCATCCGGGATACTGGACCAGATAATGCTGACCCCGGGCAACGGCGCCGGTGGCGAGGGCATAGGTGATGAGAAAAGCCTCAAACTTGGTCTTGATTACGAATAGCCGTCTGATTTTTTTCCACATGACAGACCAAGAGCAAGGGCCGTGCCAAGTGCGGAAAACGGGCATTTTCTGGAAATGAACATGGTAAACTGTAAGTTAACCCGACAGCCGCGCCGATTCAGAGATCCATTCCGGAAAGCTGGCACAGGTCGAGAAGCCGGCGTCTGGCCCGGCGAATGACGGTGACCATTTCCGGATCGGCAAGCTGGCCGGGATCGATCGATTCAGGCCAATATTCGGCAACCGCATTGGCGATCTCGTCCAGCTTGTGCGGGGTCGCCATGAACCGGGGGTCTACCTTGGCCGGGTCGGCAACGACGCGCAGGCGCAGACAGGCCGGCCCGCCACCATTGGCCATGGATTGTCTGACATCAACCGGAAATAATTTCCGGATTGGGCCATTGCCGGCAACCAGTTCCTGCAAATAGGTCCAGACCGGCTCATTGTCCTGCGCTTCGGTCGGCAGGATCAGCCCCATGCCCCCATCGCCGGGCAGCGTGACCAGCTGGGCATTGAACAGATAGGATGCAATCGCGTCCTTGAGACTGACCTTGTCTGCCGGCACTTCGATGATCTGGGTCTCCGGCAAGTGGTCGTGCAGCTTCTGATAAAATATGGCGGAATCTTCAAAGGCCTGTTCGTGCGCAAACAGCACCTGCTCGTTCGCAACGGCCACAACATCATTGTGAAATGCGCCGGCGGCAATAGCCTGTTCGGATTGCGGAACGAACAGAACGGTCTGGGCTTCATTCAGGCGGGAAACCGCCTTCGACGCTTCGAGGTGCTGGCGGGCGGGAAACGGACCGCCTGAAACGCCATAGACGAAGACTTCCACGCCCGCCGCATCATGACTTGCGCAGAGCCGCATATGATTGGCCGCGCCTTCGTCGCCAAAGGGCGCCGGTACTGGTGCGTGCACGGCGAAATGGTCTGTGTCTGCAAAGGCCAACTGCAGCTGCTTCAGGGTACCCGTCCACTCATGGCTGCGATGCGGCATGGTCTGCAAGTTGGCGACGGTCAGGTGGCAACGCTGGTCGACAGTGTCGGGAGCAGGCGATACGGTCGCCGCATTGGCGGCCCACATCGAGGATGCGGACCAGGCCGCTGCGCGGACATGCGGCTCGGCTGCCGCGAAGCTCGTTCCGAGCATTTCCAGCCAGGTCTCATTCGGTCGGTCCAGCGGCAAGAAAAACCCCTGCGCCAGTCCAAGATCAAGATTGTGCCGCATCTTGGCAATGGCCTGCAGCGCGGCTTCGCGCGGGAACGCTGTTTCTCCGGCATTGGTCGAGGATGCGATATTGCCGATGCTCAGCCCCGCATAATTGTGGCTGGGTCCGATGATCCCATCGAAATTGATTTCCACCAGCGCGCTCATCGCGGTACATGCCAGATCGTGTCGCCGATGCTCAGCCCCATGGTCTCGGCGGCCTGCTGATCGATGGTTACGCCCTCGTCGTTGCGCGCGATCATTGCATATCCGGCCCGGAAATTTTCCAGGACGCCGCTGGATATGATCGATTTGGTCTCGCCGTCCCTTATTGCCGTGATCACGGCCGACTGTGACTTGCGAATGCTGGTAACGTCGTTGGTTTTTGCGACCATTGTCGGGCCGCCGTCAAAAATGTCGACATAGCCGTCATAGGAGAAATTTTCATTTTCCAGCATCCGCATCGCGGCCCGGCCGCTGGTATGTGGTACCCCGATCACGGTCCGCGCGGATTCGCTGAGCATGGCGGTATAGATCGGATGTTTCGGCATCAGGTCGGCGATGAACTGGTTGCCGTGGATCGCGTTGAAATAGTCGGCTTCCTGAAAACTCATGCCAAAGAATCGCCCGGCCAGTCCGTCCCAGAAGGGCGATCCGCCTGCCTCGTCGATAACGCCGCGCAACTCGGCAAAAATCTTGTCGCCAAAGCGCGAGCGATGTTCCTTGATGAAAAGATAGCGGCTGCGGGCCAGCAACATGCCTAGACCCCCGGCGCGTTCGCCCGGATGCAGGAATAGACCGCCCACTTCGCTGGCACCTTCCAGATCGGTAACCAGACTGAGCATCTGGGCACTGAACGTCCGGTTCAGCTCCTTGCTGGTCTGCGACAGGGTACTCAGGCGATAGGAATAGAAGGGCCAGGTCTGCCCCACCTTGGTGAACAGTTGCGAGGTGCCGCGGACAGCCCCCGTCTCGGTGTTTTCCAGTACCATGATGAACAGGTCATCGCCATGCTCCTCCGTATCGCGCTGATAGGCGCGCTCGGATCGCTCCAGCTTGGCAGTCAGCGACCCCCGGTCAGCGGGCAGGTTGGTAAAGCCGCCTCCGGTCAGTTTCGCCATTTCGTAAAGATGCTGCAGATCATCGATCCGCGCCGCCCGTATCCGGAAACTCATAATCCTCCCTTTTCGGCGATCCGCATGATCGTCAGCGCCGACAATTGTGTCCGTTCGACCAGACTTTCCGTTATCAGATATTCGTCTGAGCTGTGGATCGCTCCCCCTCTTACGCCCATGGTATCGACCACGGGAATGCCGCAAGCCGCGATATTGTTGCCGTCACAGACACCGCCGGTGCCGCGCCAGTTGATGTCCAGCCCCAGTTCCGCGCCGCATTGCCTGACGAGACCGAAAAGCTTCCCGGCTTGCGGGTCGATGGGCTTGGGCGGCCGGCCGAAGCTGCCGTGGCAATGAACGTCGAGATCATGGTCTCGCGCGATATCCTTGGCCAGTCGGTCAAGCGCGTCTTGTGCCAGTGTCTGGTCGGCGAGCGACTTGGGCCGGAAGTTGACCCGCAAGATCGCATGATCGGGGACCGCATTGTTCGGACCGCCCCCGTCGATTTTCGCCGGGTTGACACTGAGCCCCTCGCGATGAAGGGCTTTCAGTCTTAGCGCCATGTCGGCGGCGGCGACCAGCGCATTACGCCCTTCGTCCGGGTTGCGGCCGGCATGGGCACTCCTGCCGGCAAAGATGACCGAGAAATTGCCGCTGCCACCGCGCTCTCCGGCCAATGTGCCATCGGGCAGGGCGGGCTCATAGGTAAGAGCGGCCGTCTTGCCCTTGGCCAGCCGTTCGATCAGCGACGCGGAGGATCCGGAGCCGACTTCCTCGTCGCTGTTGATCATCACATCATAGCCGATCCGGCGGGCGAGGTCGCTCCGCTCGAGCAATTGCAGCGCCCCCAGCATCACCGAAATCCCGCCCTTCATGTCGGCAAGGCCCGGACCATTCAGCACGCCGTTGCCCAGATCATTTATCTGCTGAAACGCATGGTCGGCGGGAAACACGGTATCCATATGACCCGTCAGCAGGATGCGAACCGGCGCTTCGGGGCGCACGCTGGCCACCAGATGCTGGCCGCGCCGAACCTGATCCATCGTGCCATCCGCGCGCACGGCCTCGACCGGCTCTGCATCGACGAGACGAACATCGCCCGGCAAGACGGAAAAGGCGTCTGCCAGCATTTTCGCGACGATTTCGAGACCATCAAGGTTGGTGGTTCCGCTGTTGGTTTTTGCCCATCTGATCGTTCGATCCAGAAGAGGCAGTTCTGATGCCCGTTCCAGGTCGGCGAAAAGGGGTGGCAAATGCGTTTTCATTCCAAACCGATAGCATCTGTAATCAGTTCAGGTAACCCGTTTCGGGCGGCCGCCTCAAAAGCGAAATCGCCTCGCTTCAGGAAGTAATGCGTGCTTCTTCGATCAGCCTTCCAAGACCTTCGTGGATTTCCTGCAATATCTGGAGCTCTGATGTTTGCGCCGCGGGCACGGTGTCCCGGATAACCGCGATCAGTGCATGGACCAAACCGGAGAACCAGTCGCTCGAAACATTGAGCGTGTCCTCGTGATGGGGGACGGTGCTGCCGAACATGATCCGGATTTCTTCCGGCCGGTCAAACCAGTTCATCAGACAATAAAGTGCGCTCTCAACCATCTCGGCCTCAAGCTTGGCCGCATTACCTAACCCATGTTCGTTGAATGATGCTCTCGCTTCCGGATGATTTGCATAATAGCGGTTCATGACGGGTCCGGTGATGTCTCCCAGCCGCTCTGCCGCCCGCTCCAGACTGCTTTCCAACAGCATGTTTTTCTGATTTTCCTGCATCGCTTGCTATCATTGAACCATTCTTCTTGCCTCGGCAATGATTTGATTTCGGCCATTTACAAAGGCCCTGTCAGGCGGCATATCCGAGGGCAATTCTCCCCGGGTTATTTGAAGATTGGTCGCGGGCCGCGCTGTTTTTGCGGCCTGCTGGATATTATTGTAGAGGGAATCGCATGTCCGAATATGTCAGCCAGAACGGAATCCAGATCGCCCGGGAGCTGTTTGATTTTGTCAATGACCGCGCCTTGCCGGGGACCGGCGTGGAGGGTGAAAAATTCTGGCAGGATCTGGCTCATCTGCTCCGCGAATTTGTTCCGCTCAACGCGCAGCTTCTGAAAAAGCGGGAGACGCTGCAGGCACAGATTGACGCCTGGCACAAGGATCATCAGGGCAAGCCCATGGATCAGAGTGCGTATCAGGCGTTTCTGAAAGATATCGGTTATCTGGTTGAAGAACCTGGCCCTTTTGCGATCAGGACCGAGAATGTGGACCCGGAAATCGCGACCATGGCCGGGCCGCAACTGGTCGTGCCCTCGCTCAATGACCGCTTCGTCCTCAATGCCGCCAATGCCCGCTGGGGCAGCCTCTATGATGCCTTTTACGGCACCGATGCGCTGGATGCACCGCCCGCGAAACCGGGCGGCTATGATCCGGAGCGCGGCGCACATGTGATCAGGGCGGCAAAGGCGTTTCTCGACGAAGCCGTGCCGCTCGAAAATGGCAAATGGGCTGACCTGAGCGACGTGAAGGAAACGGGCATTCCGCTCAAGAACCCCGCGCAATATGTCGGCAAGAGCGACAAGGGCCGCCTGTTCCGTCACAATGGCCTCCATATCGACGTGATCTTTGACCCCGGCCATCCGATCGGCAAGGACGATCCCGCCCATATCGCCGACGTGCTGCTGGAATCGGCCTTGACTACCATCATCGATATGGAAGATTCGGTTGCCGCCGTCGATGCCGAGGACAAGGTGCTGGCCTACAGCAACTGGCTGGGTCTGATGCGCGGCGATCTCGATGCCTCCTTCGACAAGGGCGGCCGGACGGTCGAACGCAAGGCCAACCCGGACCGCGACTATGTCGATCCCGATGGCACGCCTTTCTCCCTGCCGGGCCGCAGCCTGATGTTTGTTCGCAATGTCGGCCATCTGATGACCAATCCCGCCGTGCTGCTCGCCGATGGCTCGGAAGCGCCGGAAGGCCTGCTCGACGGAGTCTTCACCAGTCTGGTCGCGATGCACGACCTCAAGGGTCTGGGCAGTCTGCGCAACAGCCGCGCCGGCTCCATATATATCGTCAAGCCGAAGATGCACGGGCCGGAGGAATGCGCCTTCACCAACGACCTGTTCGATGCCGTGGAAGATATGCTGGGTCTCGCCCGCAACACGATCAAGGTCGGCGTGATGGACGAGGAACGCCGGACGTCTGCCAATCTGGCCGCCTGTATTCACGCCGTGAAGGACCGGGTGGTGTTCATCAATACCGGCTTCCTCGACCGTACCGGCGATGAGATCCACACTTCGATGCAGGCCGGGGCCATGCTGGCCAAGGGCGATATCAAGAAGAGCGACTGGATCACCGCCTATGAACAGCGCAACGTCGCCATCGGTCTTGCCTGCGGCATGTCCGGCAAGGCACAGATCGGCAAGGGCATGTGGGCCGCGCCCGACCGGATGGCGGACATGATGGAGCAGAAAATCGGCCATCCGATGACCGGTGCGAACACTGCCTGGGTACCCAGCCCGACGGCGGCCACGTTGCACGCGATCCATTATCACCGCGTCAATGTCTTCGACCGGCAGAAGGAAGTCGCGGGCCAGGGGATCGCGCCGCTGGAAAAGCTGCTGACCATCCCGCTCGCCGACGGGCACAACTGGTCCGACGAGGAGATTGAGCACGAACTCGACAATAATGCGCAAGGCATTTTGGGCTATGTGGTGCGCTGGATCGATCAGGGAATCGGCTGTTCCAAGGTTCCCGACATCAACGATATCGGCCTGATGGAAGACCGCGCGACCCTGCGCATTTCATCCCAGCACATGGCCAACTGGATGCTGCACGGCGTCTGTTCGGCAGAGCAGGTCGATGCCGCCCTGCTGCGGATGGCAGCCAAGGTGGACGGACAGAACGAGGGCGATCCCCTCTATCGGCCCATGGCCCCGAATCCGGATGCCAGCCTGGCCTTCCAGGCCGCCCGCGATCTGGTGTTCAAGGGCGTTGAGCAGCCGAGCGGCTATACCGAGCCCTTGCTGCACACCTATCGGCGAAAGCTGAAGGCTGCGGGCTAGGGAGCCGGGGACAGCAAACGAGCGATCGCGACAAATTCCTCGACACTCACCGTTTCGGGCCGCCGGGCGCTGTCAATGCCCAGCGATTCAAGGGCCTCAAGCGCGCCGCCCAGACCCTTCAGGCTCTGCCGGAGCATCTTGCGTCGCTGCCCGAAGGCAGCCTGGGTAAGATCGGCAAGAATCCGGGGATGGACCCCTTCCGGCTGCGCCTTTGGCACCAGATGAACAATCGCCGACATCACTTTCGGCGGCGGTGTGAAGGCGGAGCGATGCACCGTCATCGCCAGTCTGGCTTCACATCGCCACTGCGCCAGAATTGAAAGTCGGCCGTATGCCTCGGTCCCCTCGCGAGCGACAATCCGGTCGGCGACCTCGCGCTGAAACATCAAGGTGAGGGACTGCCACTGGGGCGGCCAGATGGGTTCGGACAGCCATTTGATCAGCAAGGCCGAACCGACATTGTAGGGCAGATTGGAGACAATATGAAAGGGCTCATCAAACAGGCTCGCCAGATCAACCTTCAGCGCATCATCATCCATGACATTCAGCTGACCCGGAAAATGCTCGCCCAGTTCCGCCAGTGCCGGCAGACAGCGGCTGTCGCGTTCAACGGCGGTTACACGCGCGCCTGCTTGCAGCAGAGCCCGAGTCAGACCGCCCGGCCCGGGACCCACCTCGAATACCGTCTGCTCGTCGAGATCACCGGGAACCGCCGCGATCCGGTCCAGAAGCTGCATGTCGAACAGAAAATTCTGACCCAGCGCCTTGTTCGCCGACAGACCGTGTTTCTTGATCACCTCCCGCAGCGGGGGTAGGGCCGCACGCGGTCTCAATGGCCGTGGATCTGGCGATTGGTCACGGCAGTGGCGGCCATCTGGATCGCGGCAATCATGGAGCGGGGGTCGGCAATATCCTGGCCTGCAATATTGAATGCGGTTCCATGATCCGGAGAAGTGCGGACAATCGGCAGGCCGAGCGTCATGTTGACGCCGTCAAAAAAATGCAGGGTCTTCAACGGAATCAACGCCTGATCATGATAGGGACACAGGGCGACATCATATTTGGCCCGCGCTTCCTCGTGGAACATGGTATCCGCAGGAAGCGGATCGGTGATGTCCATGCCTTCCGCGCGCAGCTGATCGATCGCCGGCTGCATGATCCGCTGTTCTTCGTTGCCAAGATTGCCATGTTCACCGGCATGCGGATTCAGTCCGGCAATGGCAATGCGCGGATTCTCTATGCCGAAATTCCGGACCATCGCCTTGGCGGCGGCGCGGGCACAAGCAATGATGAGCGCTTCGGAAAAATGCTCCGACACGTCCTTCAGCGCGATATGCGTGGTCATTGGAACAACGCGCAACGTCGGTCCCGCCAGCATCATCAAGGCATTTTCCCGGGCTATGCCGCAGCGTTCCGAAACAAATTCGGTCTGACCCGGATAGCGAAAGCCGATTTTGTAAAGCTGTGATTTCGACACGGGAGCGGTAATCACCGCTCCGGCATCGCCGGAACGGGCCAGCCCGCACGCGATTTCGAGCGCGTGGAGCGAACATTGGGCCCCGTCCAGCGTGGCTTCGCCCGGCGCTGCCGCTGCCGCTTCATGGATATGGAGCACGGGCAAAGCCTCATCGAACGTCTCTCTGGCTTCCATGGGCTGGCCAATCTTCCGTACCGGGATGCCGGGAAGATTCTTGAAATCGGCAAAATTTCCGATAGCGAAAAATGGCTTGAGGCCGGCTGCCAGTCGCTGCTTCCAGCTCTTTCCGATGATTTCCGGGCCAATCCCCGCGGGATCCCCGCAGGAAATGGCAAATGGCTCTGCGTCCCTGTCCGCCATTAATTATATTCGATGATGGCGTCACGTCTCAGGTCACGCAGATAGATTTGCGCCCGCTTGTTGACACGCTCGTTTTCCAGTCGAGACATGATGGCGTCAAAGGAGGGTGCGGACGTGGTTTGCGCGTCGTCACGTCCGCAAAGAATGAGAACCCGCACCCCGTCTTCCACCGAACCGAATGGCTGGCTGGCCTGACCAATTTGCAATTGTGCGATCGCTCCCTGCAAGGCGGCGGGCAGGTCGCGCAGCTTCACCTGATCATTGTCGACCACGCTGGCACCCAGTTGAGCGGCCACTTCATTGGCTGCTCCACAGCCCTTGATGCCCTGGGTAGCGGTCGCGAATTCTGCAGCTTGTGCAGCAGCCTGTTCTTCGGTGATGCCTTCCGGAAAGCTTATGGCAAGCTGCTTGAGGCTGAGCAGCGCATTGCGAGGATCAGCGGTAAGCACCTGACGCGAATCGATCAGATAGAGAATCGAATATCCGCCGGGGACTTCAACCGGGCCTACAACCTGTCCTACCTGCATTTGCTCCGCTGCGTCGGCGAGACTTTGCGGCAGCTGTGCGGGACGGACCCAACCGAGATCACCCCCGGTTGCCGCGGTCGAGGCTTCCGAAAACTGACGGGCATAAGCCACGAAGGAGCCGCCGCCGCGAATCTGCTCCAATATCTTGCGCATATTCTCGGTGACTTGCGGCGCACTCTCCTGGGTCGCCGACATATAAATTTCGCCGATCCGATATTCGGTACTACCCTTGGACGCGTTCAGGCGCTCGATGATTGCGTTGACCTCTTCATCGCCGACATTGATAAATGGCTGGATGTTCCGGCGCAGCAGACGGCTCCATGCCAACTCGCCCTTGATTTGGCGTTTGAGCGTGGCGGTCGACGAGCCTTGGGTGCGCAGATATTGATCGAACGCGTCAAGATCCTGCTTGAAATTCTGCCGGGCGACTTGCCGGAAAGTGGCATCCACTTCCTCATCCGTGATCACAATTTCATTGGCTTCGGCTTCCTGGATTTGCAGCGTCTCATCGATCAGGTTCCTTAATACCTGAAGCCGCAGCCGCTGCCTTTCTTCCTCCGAAACCTCGCCGCCATTGGCAGCCACGATCAATGCGAGACGATGGCCGACATCGGTTCCGGTTATGATGTCCCCGTTGACGATCGCGGTGGCGCGGCGAATATTGGGATCATTTTTTCCAAAAATTGTCAGTTCATCGGGAATATCCAGTCCGGTTTGGGGCAGCGCCGCGTCTTCGACCGTCTGGCTCACCGATGGGGAGGCTCCCGCAATCGCAAGTGCGGTAATCAATGTGGCCTTGACCCTAAAACCCTGGAATTTCCGATTCAATAAATTCATTTTATGTTTCTTCTCAAATAGAAGGAGTAATTTTCACGCAACGAATAACAAACATCTGCTGAACCCAATATGAGCGGTTCCACCCGTTTGAAGCTCCCTTACACGCCCAGATTGCGCAAGGCCAGACGGAAGAGGAAAGTACTGCCACGCCGCGCATCGCCGGTGTCTTCATAATCATAGCGCCAGGTTACGCCCATCGAGAGGCAGCCGTCGTCATAGGCAACGCCAAGGCGATGTCTGACGGGATCAAAGCCATCGGACATCGATATCGGATCTTCGGCACGATCGGTGAGATCGACGATTGCGGAGCCGAAAACCGACCAATATTGATCGATCTGAAAGCGGCCCCCGATCCGAACCTCCTCGCGGTCCCTGAGGTCTTCGAGCCCTTGTCTGATATTGCGGTTCAGTCGGAGATACCCGATTTGCGCATAAGTGCCTCTCGAGCCTACCGTTGCGTCGATCTCGTTCCGCCGCACGGCCAGATTATCCTTGTCCAGCCGGAACCGGTGGGTGAATTTCACGACGTCCTTGAAGCGAATGTTGGTGCGGCCAACGATATCGGAAAAACGATCGGACAATCCCGTGCCTTCGGGAACGATATTGTTGTTATTCTCGAGCCGATAACTCTGGCCGACAATCGTATTTACCTGGAGATTGGGACGATTGATCTCCCATTCTATGCCATAGCTTGCCCGGACATTGTCCTCATAGCGGTCATAGCCGGGGAAACGGTTGAGAGCGAAGAGGTTGGTGTCTTCCAGATCAACGGCCCGCGAATCTTCATTGGGTACCGACAGATTGGCCAAGCCCGGCGTCGCGACGATCTGAAACCGGGGCGTGATCGTCTGCGTTCCACCGAAAGCCTCGCCGATCAGCGGCCATTTCACGTCAATGGCTGCCGTGGCAATGGCACGCGTCTGCCAGCCGCTTTGGCCCCGATAGATAGCCGTTTCATTGAGAGCATTGTCATCACTATGATAGACATCGCCGCGGACAAGGCCGGTCAGCGTGATTTCCTGACCCCAGCTGGTCAGCTTGCGCATGTCCCATCGGGCCAGTCCGAAGGCGCGTTGCGTATCCTGTCCTTCGCTGCGCCCGATCGCCAGGGTGTTTGCTTGCACCTCCAGCCGGCCGCCCAAAATCGGATCGTCGAACCGCTTGCGATAGTCCATCAGCGGTAGCGCGACCGGAACGCGATTTTGCGGATCGTTTACCCGCAATGTCTGGAAGGCCCAGCCGGCCAGGGAAAAATAGCTGCTATTGCTGATCCGTTCAACGTTGATCGTGGAGCGAAGGGTATCGTCATCGCTGATATCATAGCGGCGCAGGAATGTGCGATCCGACACGATCCGGGCCGACTGGGAAATCGTCCATTTGTCATCAAGTCGGAACCGGCCGCTGGTTTCGAAATAGCCGCGAAAATCTTTCTGTGCTTCAACCGCGATTTGCGAGGCGCCGGTCGGGATGCGCGATCCGTAGGTTGCATAGCCGGTCAGCTGGAAGGCGCCCTTCTCGTCGAGATTCCGGAACGTCCCACTGAACAGGGGAGCGACATTGGTGAACACTTGTGTTGTTACCGTCGCATCCTGATTGAGGGCGATACTGAAATAATAAGGTACCGTCACACCCACGCCGTTGACCGTGTCGAACTTGACATCCGGCACCAGAATGCCGCTCCGGTTCTCGTCGCTGACCGGATGGGAAAGGCCCGGCAAGGGAATGACGGGCATGCCAAAGATCTCGATGCGCGCACCCTGGTAGTTCACCCGCTTCTTGACGGGATCATAGATCACCTTCACCGCCTTGATTTGCCAACTTGGGTTTTTAGGGCAGCCCTCCTCGGTTGTCACCGCGCAGGCGGTATATGCGGCATTGCTCAGCGCAAGAGTTCCGTCGGCATAACGCTCGCTGCGCCGGGCCGCCAATCGACTGCCATCCTCCAGCACGAGCAGGAGATTGTCCACCGCACCGTCGCGCAGGCTATCGGTCAGCTCGATCCGGTCGCCATAGGCGACATCGCCGTCGGGGCTGACCGACCGGATATTGCCCTCTGCGACAACAGCACCGGTTTTGCGGTTCCACAGGACCTGGTCGGCACGCAATTTATATCCGTCGCGATTGAGGATCACATTGCCTTCGGCCGTGACCAGGTCATTCGCGAAATCATAGTCGATTCTATCCGCGCTGAATTCGATTTCGTCCTGTTGCGGGTCTGGGGAAACAGCCGCGTCGCTTGCCACTTGACCCATGGCAGGCGCGGACATGGCCGCTGCCAGAGACAGGGTCAAAAGGGCGAGTGAAGATTTCATCGACTGGCTCAACCTGCTTTCAGCCCCATTTTGAACAGCATCAAAAATCGCACTGCCCACCTTCCGATCGCCTATTGCATCAGTTTGCCTGGTCTGCAAATTTTTCTTTGACAGATTCTGATGAACAGATGCTTGACCAAAAAAGCTAGACGGTGCAGCAACGCCGCAGGATAGAATGAACGCCGGTCCCTCCATGAGGGGGCTTGACCGACGCGTGAACCACCGAGGCTTTTCACTCCTCAGAAATAACAGCAAGGACAGTTTCCCGATGATTTTCAACTTTGCCAGTCAGCGGCCAGCGGATGCCGACGCGATAATATTTGCCATTGCCCAGAACGGATTGGACGATTTCGAGCTTGATCTTGAGCAAGCGGACTTGGTGAAGGCGGCGGCAAAAGCCGCACGCTTTGAGGGGAAGCTGGGCGACATCTTCGAAATTTTCGTGACCGAAGCGGACAGGACTCTGCGGGTAGTCTTGACGGGATTGGGCAAGGGCAAGGCAAAGGATGCGGAATCTGCCGGGGGTTCGGCGATAGCCCAGATTCTCGCCTCCGGGGCCGGGCATGCTGTCATTGAACCATCGGACCTGGACGAAACACATCTCGCAAAACTGCTGTTCGGAGCGAAATTGCGTAGCTGGCGGCATGACAAATACCGGACCACCATGCCCGAAAAGCAAAAGGTCACGCTCGAGAAAATCACCGTTCTTGACAAGAATCTGGCAACCGCCAAAATCTGGCAGGATCTGTCAGCGGTAGCCGATGGCGTGGCTCTCACTCGGGAACTGGTCGCAGAGCCGGCCAATCGAATCTATCCCGAAAGTTTCGTCGCTCGCTGTGAGGAACTGAAGGATCTTGGCGTGGAATTCACCGTGCTGGGCTGGGATGAAATGGAAAAACTGGGCATGGGTGCTCTGCTCGGCGTTTCGCAGGGGTCCGAGCGTCCGCCGCGATTGCTGGCGATGCGCTGGGACGGCACCAACGGGGCGCAGAAAACACCGCTGGCCTTGGTCGGCAAGGGCGTGACGTTCGATACCGGCGGGATTTCCCTGAAACCCGGTGCCGGCATGGAGGAAATGAAGTGGGATATGGGCGGCGCCGGCGCCGTTGCCGGAACCATGAAGGCGCTCGCTGGTCGCAAGGCCAAGGTGCATGTTGTCGGCGTTTGCGGGCTGGTCGAAAATATGCCCGATGGCAAGGCGCAGCGCCCCGGCGACGTTGTAACCAGCATGAATGGCCAGACCATAGAGGTGATCAACACCGATGCGGAAGGACGGCTCGTCCTGTGCGACGCCATGCACTGGACGCAGGAAACCTTCAAGCCGGAAGTGATGATTGACCTGGCTACCCTGACCGGCGCGATGATCATTGCGCTCGGCAATGAACATGCCGGTTGTTTCAGCAACGACGATGAACTTGCCGAAGACCTGATTGAGGCGGGCAGGGAATCGGGCGATCCGCTCTGGCGGCTGCCGATCGGCCCGGCCTATGACAAGCTGATCAATTCCCCCATTGCCGACATGAAAAACGTCGGGCCGCGCGGGGCCGGGTCGATTACCGCTGCGCAATTCCTCAAGCGCTTCGTCAAGGACGGCGTGAAATGGGCGCATCTCGACATTGCCGGCATGGTCTGGGCCGACAAACCCGGCCCGGTGTGGGAAAAGGGCGCGACCGGCTATGGCGTCCGCCTGCTCAACCAATATATCGCCGACAATTTCGAAGATTGACCCGATTGAAGAGACGGCGGCAAGGGTTGGGCCATGACGGGCAAGGGTACTGTCGTGCGGGTTGACTTCTATCATCTGACGCGGGATCCGGCGGAAAAGCTGGTCCCGTTGCTGGCGGGCAAGGCGCTGGATCTCGGCAAACGCATTTTGCTTCTGGTCGGGAACGAAGCCCATTGCGCTTCGCTCAGCGATGCCTTGTGGAGTGCCCAGCCGACCAGCTTTCTTGCCCATGATGTCGCCGGATCGGAGCGGCAGGCGGATCAGCCGATCCTGATTTCCGATTCCTGCGAGCCGGCAAATGGCGCGTCCTACATCATTCTGGCCGACGGCCAGTGGCGCGACGAGGCGCTCGCCTTCGAACGCGCCTTCTTCCTGTTCAGCGCCGGGCAGATCGACCATGCGCGCACCGCCTGGCGACAACTGGCCGCGAGCGAAGACGTAACGCCCCGCTACTGGAAGCAGGATGGCGGCCGCTGGGTCGAGGGCCCCTGATTTGCGATTTCCGGCGGGAGGCGCTACAGCTCGTGCGTGGTCGCGCCACACATCCGGAGCCTGCCCATGTTCAAATATCTGATATTGCCCGCAACCGTCCTGATTGCCGCGTGCGGCAGCAATGACGATGAAAAGCTTGCCGGCACCTTTGACGATGGCGAAGGCAACGCCGGTAGCTATTCGGTGCGCGGTGACGGCGAGAATAGCGAAACGCTGATCAGGTCGGACAAGGGCGAGATACGCATCGCCTCCGGCGACAGGGCGGTCAAGGATCTGCCGATGGGCATCAAGCTCTATCCCGGGGCCCAGGTCCAGACCAGCATGACCGGCATGGAGGATGGCAAGTCCGGTGCGATGCTGGTATTCCAGACGTCAGACAGCGCCGATGACGTGATAGAATATTACCGCAAACAGCTGAAATCAAAGAATATAGATATAAAAACCGAGCTAAGGTCGGGCGACATGCAGATGATCGGCGGCGAAGGAGTGGATGGCGAGGGGATCCATGTCTCCGCAACCAGCTCCCCCGATGGGGGTGTGACGGCGACAATTATCGCCGGCGGCAATCTCTAGCACCAATCGAAAACTTGCCATGCTGCAGTGCAGCGGCTAAGGGCGGCGCAAACTTACGCAACCCCCGAATTTATGGAGCAATATCATGGCCGTGACACGGACATTTTCGATCATCAAACCCGACGCAACCCGACGCAATATCACCGGCGCCGTCACCAAGATGCTGGAAGAGGCCGGCCTGCGCGTGGTCGCGTCGAAGCGCATTCACATGACCCGCGAGCAGGCCGAGGGCTTTTATGCGGTGCACAAGGAACGCCCCTTTTTCGGCGAGCTGGTGGACTTCATGATCAGTGGCCCCTGTGTCGTTCAGGTGCTCGAAGGCGAAAATGCAATGCAGCGCAACCGCGACATCATGGGCGCAACCAATCCGGCCGATGCCGAACCGGGCACGATTCGCAAGGAACTGGCCGAAAGCCTGGAAGCGAACACCGTCCACGGCTCTGACAGCGAAGAAAATGCGGCGATCGAAATCGCCTATTTCTTCACGGAAGATGAAATCGTCGGCTAGGCATCCCGCCTATTTCCAGCGCCTTCTGACGCCCGGCTGCAGCATAGCGGCCGGGCGTTTTTGATTCTGCAATTGCCGCGCGAGGACGTTGCGGCCCGGTTCGGGAACGCTGTAGGCCGCCCCATTCCGCGCTTCCCGAGCCATGCGTCGGGAGGGATGACAGCTTTGCAATATTCCTTGTTGCAAATGCTAATGATTCGCAATAGTAGCACCGCACAAGGTTTACATGTGAGGGAAAATAATGCGATTTCTGAAGACTGCCATCCTGGGCGCGACGGCGCTTGCCCCTTTGCCCGCCGTTGCCGCCAGCGCCGCGGACGATTTCGAGCAACGCACAATCATCGTCACCGGTGCGCAAGAAAAAGCTAGCACCGCCACCAAAACCGACACGCCGATCATCCAGACACCGCAGCCTATCACGGTAATCGACGACGAGCTCTATCTCGCCCAGGGCGCGGTCAGCATTGGTGACACGCTGAACTATGTCGCCGGCGTGACCACCAATCCCTACGGCCCGGACAGCCGCGTCGACGGGGCCTTCGTGCGCGGGATCAACGCGCTCCAGTTCCGCGACGGCATGCGCGATATATTCAGCTATTATGCCAGCATCCGCTCCGATCCCTATAATTTCGACCAGGTCGAGCTGGTCCGGGGGCCCGCCTCGGTTCTGTTCGGCCAGGGCGCGCTGGGTGGCATCATCAATCTCGTGTCAAAGAGGCCCGAATTTGAAGCGGGCGGCGAAGCCTCGATCCGCTATGGCTCGTTCGACCGCAAGGAAGCGCTGGTCGATGTCACCGGACCGCTGGGCGACACCGTCGCCGCGCGGCTGGTGACCCGGGTGCGCGATGCCGGGACGCAAACGGACTTCGTGCCGGACGACCGGGTGATGATCTCCCCCTCGGTGACCATCAGGCCCTCGCCAGACACCGACTTCACCCTGATCGGCCTCTATCAGGAAGACGACGGTGGTTCGACCTCGCAGTTCCTGCCGCTGGTCGGGACGATATTGCCCAATCCCAATGGCCAGCTTCCCAACGACCTGTTCATCGGAAAGCCCGGCTGGGACCGCTATGACGGCCGCCTGCTGCAGGGAACCGCCCTGTTCGAACATCGCTTCGGCGACACGGCAAAGCTCTATCTCAAGGCGCGCTATATCGATAGCGACCTGAGCTATTTCACCCATTATCCGAACAGCTATTCCAATCCGGCCAATCCCTATCTCGACGCCGACCAGCGGCTAATCGGCCTCTATGTCGACGGCAGCATCGCCCGGATGAACATCTTCTCCACCGACAATAATGTCCAGTTCAACTTCAACACCGGCTCGGCCATCGAGCATGATTTGCTCGCGGGCATCGACTACAGTTTCAACACCGTCCACAAGGTCGGCGGCTTTGCGATCGAGGCGATCGACATCTACGATATCGATTATGGCGCGCTGTCCGATTATGGCGGCGGCCTCCCCACACCGACGACGATCAACGAGGATGTCGAGCAGGACCAGCTCGGCCTCTACGTGCAGAACCAGATGCGCTTCTTCGACCGCGTCTCGGTCGTGCTGGGCGCGCGGCGCGACTGGACCAGCGCGCAGAGCAGGGGCGGCCCGACCCGGCACGATGCAGCGACGACCTTCCGCGCCGGTGTGATCGCCGAGATCGTCGATGGCGTCTCGCCTTTCTTCAGCTATACCGAGAGCTTCGAACCGATTGCGGGGACCGCCAGCGACGGCACAGCCTTCATCCCCAAGTCGGGCCGCCAATTCGAGGCGGGGATCAAGTTTCATCCCACAGATGCTATTCTGATGACTGTCACCGGCTATCATATAAAGGAAAGCAACCGGTCGGTATCCGACGACAGCACCGTCGACCCGTTTGATCAGGTTCAGATCGGATCGCTCGTTTCCAAGGGCATCGAGTTTGAAGGCACCGCGGCGCTTCCGGGCGAACTCAACATCATCGCCAACATGAGCTACAACGAGGCCGAAGAGGCAGACACCGGGCGTCAGCTCGACAATGTTCCCAAGTTCAATGCCTCGCTCTGGGCTACCAAGGGCTTTGCGCTGGGCAATGACACGACATTGCTGCTCGGCGGCGGCGTCCGTCATGTCGGCAGGAACCGGTCGTTCGGCCCCGCCTTTCCCAATGGCATTGTGACCCCGTCCTATACGCTGGTCGATGCACTGGCGGAGGTGACCTACGCCAACTGGAGCCTTGCGCTCAATGCCACCAATCTGTTCGACAAGCGCCACTATTCGGCCTGTCTGGCTCGGGGTGATTGTTTTGTTGGCAGCGAACGCAATGTCATGGCCACTCTGAGCTACCGCTTCTGATGGCGGGGGAGGCTCTCTTTGTCGCCGCTACCGGCGGCGCCATTATGGCCGTAGCGGTCTTGCGCCTGTCCTGGGCAAGACCGCAAAGATCCGCCGCACTCAATGCGGGCGGCTGGCTGCTGCTGGCACTGTCACTGGCATCTGGCTGGGCTTATGCCGGGGCATGGGGCGTGACGATCCTGTCCTTGTGGACGATGGCCGCTGCCTTTGTCGCACTCGCCGTTGCCGCCTGGACCTCTCCGCCCGCCCGGCGGAAGGCATCAAACCGCCGCGCCGGCCTGCTGCCCGAGGCCGGCGAACCGCTCCGCCTCGGTCGCCGGATCACCACCTTTCTGATTGTCGTGCTGGCGGGGATGGTCTCGGCCGTTGCTCTCGGCCTGGCGATCCGCTGGCTGTCTCTGCTGACCGGCGCGAGCGAGGCCAATGCCAATGTGCTGGCGCTGTTTGTCGTCCCCCTCGGCTGGACGTTTCTGGCCTTCCTGATCCTGATGACCGACAATCGCAAGCGTCAGCTCGCCATCATTGCCGCCCCGGTCGCAGCCGCCATCCCATCCCTTGCCAGCGGAAGTCTGTTATGAGCAACATCATCGAACCGGGGACGGTGAAAAAATCACTATCCGTCCATGCTGCCATCGGTCTGATCGCGGGGGCGCTGCTCTATATTGTCTCGCTGACCGGGACGGTCGCGGTCTTCCATCAGGAATTGCAGCGGGTCGAGCAACCGGTCGCGCCGGAAATGTCGTCAATCTCGCCCGAAGCGGTGCAGCGCGGCGTCGAGTCAGTGCTGGCAAGCGAGGCCGGCAGGCCGACCACCACCCATCTCTATGTCCATCTCCCGGCAAAGGAATTGCCGCGTGCGACCATCACTACCGATACCCAGGCGCTGCATCTGACACCGGAGGGTGCCATCGATGGTTCGGAACAAATCGCCTGGTCGGATTTCCTCGTGAAGCTCCACTATACGCTCAATCTGCCGACGCTGATCGGCATCACCATCGTTGGCATATTGGGGGTGATGATGCTGGCGCTGGTGGTCAGCGGCGTTATTGCCCATCCGCGAATCTTCCGTGACGCCTTCCGCCTGCGCGCCCGCAATGGCAATGGCACCGGCCTCGCCGACTGGCACAACCGGCTCAGCGTCTGGACCTTGCCCTTTTCGGTGGCTATCGCGCTGACCGGGGCCTTGATCGGGCTGGCGACCGTTGCCGCCTACGCCATTGCCCTGGACGACTATCAGGGCGATGTCGAGGCGGTCTACGGTCCGATCTTCGGCGAAGAAGGCGAGCCCGACCCGCGGCCCGCAACGGTCCCCAATGTTGCAGGCGCGCTGTCGCACATGGCCCGGGCCTATCCCGGGGTCGAGGTGACCTATGCCATTCTCCACGATCCACTGACCAGGGGGCAGCATGTCCAGATTGTCGGAGAACATGACCGGCGGCTCATATTTGGCGAATATTATGCGTTCAACGCGAATGGGCAATTCGAGCACACGGCCGGCCTGTCCGACGGCGAGCTGGGACAGCAGGCCGCGGCCTCCACATACCAGCTGCATTTCGGAACCTTTGCCGGTCTCCCGGGCAAGCTCGCCTATCTCCTGTTCGGTGCGGCCCTTACCGCCGTCTGCGCCACCGGCATCTATATCTGGCTCGGCAAACGCAGACGCAGGGGAATCGCGGAGCCCCGGCTCCGGGGCGCCTGGCACGGCGCAGTCCTGGGCACGCCGCTCGCCCTGGTGATTACCTTTCTGGCGAGGCTGATCGGCGGAAACGACTTTCCCTTCGCGATTGCCTTCTGGATGATCCTGGCGGCTGCCATCGTCATGGGAGCGACGATCACGCGGCGAAAAGCTTTGAGATCCACGACCGTTTCGGGAAATTGAACACACGCCCTGATCGAAAGCGAATTGGCAATTTCACATGGCGCCGGCGTGATGACGGCCAATGCTTTCCGATATGCCATTCCGGCAGGCTGCGGTGTTGAAATGTAGCGCGTTCGTCCCTGTCTTTCGCCAACCATCGTGATTTCCAGATATCTGGTCGCGGGAATGCCCATCTTTTCGCGCGCCGATCACGGATATATCATCGAGGCCGACAAATAGCGGAAACTTAGTAGAAAATTCACTTTTTCTTCCTAAACCAACCTTACCCTCTGACGACGCAGATTCACTGTGGCGCATGACTTGCGTTGCGGGACTTGAAACACATCCCTGACCGGCACAACGGCATCCAGCGTGTCATCATTCGGCCGGGGAGAGGGCGCTCGGCGGATTTGCAGGCGATATCCGAGCTTAAAGATCGCAATGGTTTAGAAGAAGGCCGCAGACATGAAGCCTATCAATCAGGAAGACTTCAAGCGTGTAGAATCGTTGCACCAGCTGCATATCCTGGACACCCCCCGCCAGGCGTCCTTTGATCGTATTACCGAACTTTGTGCAGATATTTTCGATTGCTCCATCTCCCTCATTTCGCTGGTTGATGAACAGCGCCAGTGGTTCCTGTCCTCGGTCGGTGTGGATGTCCGGGAAACGCCGCGCGAAATATCCTTCTGCCATCATGCCATTGCGGCGGGATGCAGTATGCTCGTGCCCGATGCGTTGGCGGACGAGCGTTTTTCCGACAATCCCCTGGTCCACCATGGACCCGCGATCCGCTCCTATCTCGGCGCTCTCATCAAAAGTCCCGACGGAGCGATGATCGGTACCCTGTGCATCGCGGATCAGCGCGCGGGTCGTTTTGACGATCGCCACATCCTCAAGCTGGAAAATCTCGCGGCGACCGTGGAAGATTTGATAAGAGCGCACTCCCAGGCCTCCGTTACTTCCTATCTCAATTCCCAACTTGATGCGCGAAGCAGCCGGCTCAATCGGGCAAACCGGGTATTCAAGCAGGCAGAGAAAATTGCAAAAATCGGCTCCTGGGAATGGGATCTGGAGACGCATGAACTGACTTGGTCAGAGGAAGCCTTTGCGATCTTTGGTTCGCCGGAAAATGTACCGACCTCCATTGAAGAGACGTTTCTCTATTATGCTCCGGAAGACCAGCAGAGGGTAACGGAGGCGGTCGAGAATATAAACAAGCATCATGACTCGTTTGAATTCGAAGCGGGCCTGAACGCGGCGGACGGTACGTTCAAGCGGGTGAAGGCCATGGGCGAATATCTGGAGGCAGACCAGCAAAGTCCCGCGCGCCTGGTGGGGATCATCCAGGATATAACGGAATCGCATCATACGCGCCTTGCCCTGCAGCGGGCGGCGGATCGCGATGCCTTGACCGATCTTTACAATCGCAACGCCCTCGACCGCTTTCTGCAGAACACCCTGGGAAAGCTCAAGAAGACAGGCTCGAACGCATTTTTGCTGATGCTCGATCTGGATGGCTTCAAGGACATCAACGATACGTTCGGACATTTGATCGGTGATGTTTTTCTGGAGAAGATCAGTTCCCGCATCGTGGACGCGCTTCCCCACGGAGCGATTGTCGCACGATGGGGTGGCGATGAATTCGTGGTCCTCACCGCGCCGGACATTTCCCTGCAGGCTGCGAAGCAGCTCGGCGATGAGATACTAGTCAGCGTCGAGCGCCAGTTCGAAATTTCAGGACGGAAGATGGGGGTAAGCGCAACCTGTGGTTTGGTCGAGATTGACGAGCAATCCATCGCGAGAGAGATTATTCGCAAGGCGGATCTGGCGCTTTACCACGGAAAAGAGCGGGAACCGGGCCGGGTGCATGCCTATGTGCCCGAGCTGGAGGAAGCGAACCATCACCGGCAGGCGGCGATCGCGAAAGTCCGGGAAGCTCTGGATCGCAACCGGATCTTCGCTGGCTATCAGCCGATTATCGATCTCGAGACAAGCCGGTTGGTCGGACTCGAGGCGCTCATGCGCCTGAGCGTCGCAAACGGCGAACAGATCACGGCATCGCAGGTGCTCCCGGCCATTCTCGATCCGATTCTCTCCCGCGAGATTGGCGAGCGCATGTTGTTCAGCGTTTGCAGGGAACTGGCAGACATCGAGCAGGCCCAGCCAGGTCTGCAATTTGTCAGTATCAATGCGACCGAAGCCGACCTGTTGAGCCGCGATTTTGCGGAAAATCTATTGTCGAGGTTGAAAGAAGTCGGAATCAGTCCGGAGAAAATCACGCTCGAGGTCACGGAAACCATGCTGATGGTCAATGATACAACCACCGTGCAAAATGTTCTCTCCGAACTGAGCGCGGCGGGAATGCGGATCGCGCTGGACGATTTCGGGACAGGCTTTTCGTCTCTTTCGCATCTCAGGGACTTCCCCATCGACACGGTAAAGATCGACAAGAGCTTCATCAAGTCGATCACCGCCGAACACCAGTCCAGACTGATCGTTCAGGCGCTGATCAACATGGCCAGCAATCTTGGCATCGAGGTCATAGCGGAAGGCGTCGAGACCGAAGAGCAACGCAATCTCCTGCTCCAACTCGGCTGTAACCTGGGCCAGGGCTTTCTGATCAGCCCGGCCCAAAGCGCCTGCCATATCAAGTTGATGCAGTTTCCCAGCAAGCTGAGCGTGGCTGGAAGCAAAAGGAAGGTCGCCTAGAGCCCATACAGTCGCTCGCGACCCGGCCCGCGGCGAAAGGTCACACGCCCGCGTGATACCCCTCCGTCACCGCAGCGCTGGTCGCCTCATCGGCGCGTTCCCAGTCGTGAAAGGCTTCGCGGCGAACGATGATCCAGCGGCCATCGCGCCTTTCCAGCTTGTCGCAATAACGCCCGGCTACGATCCAGTCGGTGGCCTTGCCATGGGTTTCGCACGGGGTGAATTCGGGATGGCCCGCCTCGACATAGTGATAAGCGACAAAATTGGCCTCGCTGGCGGCGCTGTTGCCGTCGTCCGACAGGGTGATATGGACGTTGGAAATCGAATGGTGGGTGCCCGGGATATGTTTCAACACCTGGCTGGCAAAGCCGATGAACTCGTCCGGCGGTCCTTCATATTCGGCATGTTTGTGGACATGGTCGTCGGCAAAGCAGGAGCGGACCAGCGGCCAGTCGCGGCGATCGATGCCCTTGCAATAGCGGTGCAGGATATCCCGGATTTCCTCCCGTGCCGACAGCTGCTCCAATGTGTACATTCCGCTACTCTCCTTATTTTGCCAGTCGTTATTATTTGACTCTGGTCCTAGCTTTTGGCCCGGTCCTATTGGTGGAGATAAAGCATGGGCAGGTTGCAAGGCAAAGTGGCAATAATAACAGGCGCGGCAAAGGGGCTGGGCGAAGCCGATGCCCGGATGTTCGCGCGCGAGGGTGCGACCGTGATCCTGACCGACATGGATGGCGACAATGGCAGGCGCGTCGCCGCGGAGCTGGGCAGCCCGGCCGAGTTCCATATCCAGGATGTGCGCGATGAACAGGGCTGGGAAGACCTGATCGCCGATGTCGTCTCGCGCCACGGCAAGCTCGACATATTGGTCAATAATGCCGGCGTGGTCGAGCCGGGCACGATCGAGACCCAGACAGCCGAGGAATATCGCTTCGTCATGGCGGTCAGCGCCGATGGAGCCTTTTATGGCTGCAAATATGCCGTGCCGGCGATGAAGATTTCGGGCGGCGGCGCGATCATCAACATGTGCTCGATCGCCTCGATCGTCGGTGAACCGATCGTGGTCGCCTATGCCATGGCCAAGGGTGCGATCGAGAGCCTGACCCGCAGCGTCGCCGTGCATTGTGCCAATAACAAATATAATATTCGCTGCAACAGCGTGCATCCGGCCGGTATATTGACGCCGATGGTCGAGAGCATTGGCCCCAAGGTCATGGGCCGCGATGATCTGCGTCCGGCGAGCGAAGGCCCCGCCCCCAGCGCGCTGGGGGAACCGGACGATATTGCCAATACGGTCCTGTTTCTGGCATCCGACGAAAGCAAGTTCATCAACGGTGCCGCGATCCGGGTCGACAATGCGAAATCGGTGATGGAGGGCGTGGTGCCCTGATATTTTGGTCACGGGCGGGAACCAGCTCCGCCCGGGTCCCCGTTTGGCACCGGCCGCCTTGGCGGACATACTTGTCCTGCGCTCGGGCGACCCTATCTAGGAACCGAGGCTTTATCCAACGGAGTAAAAATCATGAATCAGAATAATGTAGCAATGGCTTGCCCGGTAGACGGTGCTCCGCTGGTGATGAGTGAACGGGCGGGGATCGAGATCGACTATTGCCCCACTTGCCGTGGGGTATGGCTCGACCGCGGGGAGCTGGACAAGATTATCGAACGCAGCGCGGAGGCCGTTCCACCGGCACAACCGACGCGAGCCGCCGTCGATCCGCGCGGACACCGGGATGACCGCGATCGCGGATATGAAGGCTCCGATTATCCCCGTCGCAAGCGGAAGAAATCTTTTCTCGAGGAGCTGTTCGACTAGCATCGGGCGCGACCATCCCAGCGGCGCCATGGCGCTCGCCAGGTCGGTTCCTGACCCTCACGGCATTGCCGCAGGCAGCACAGTTCAGCCCGGTGTACCGCATATTCGCGCTACCGCTTGCCTTGAACCGTGATAATCGAGTAGCTAGCTTTTATGGATCGCGAGCAAAATTCCGGTGAACAGGATCAGATGGCGATTTCGCCATCGGATTTGCCAAAGGCTTCGGTGATGGCGCTGATCGAGAATAGTCCGATAGCGTCGGTCGTCAGCAATCCGCGCCTGCCGGACAATCCGATTGTGGCCGTCAACGATGCGTTCCAGCAGCTGACCGGTTATGACCGGAGCTTCATTGTCGGGCGCAACTGCCGGTTTCTGGCGGGCAAGGCAACCGAGTCCTGGCTGACCGAGGAAATCCGCCGCGGTGTGCGGCAACAAAGGTCCGTTCTGGTCGAGATACTCAACTACAAGAAGGATGGCACGGCCTTCCAGAATGCCGTGCTGGTCGCGCCACTGTTCGACGAAGAAGGCGAGCTGGAATATTTCCTGGGATCACAGGTAGAAATAGATGCGGATGCTCCGAGCCTGGCAAAGGCGCGGCGGATGCGGGCGGTCGAGATCGTGAAGGACCTGTCGAAACGGCAGCGCGAAGTGCTGCAGTTCATTGCCAAGGGCCTGCTCAACAAGCAGATTGCCCATGAACTGGGCCTCAGCGAGCGGACCATCAAGATGCATCGTTCGATCCTGATGAAACGGCTGGATGTTCCGAGCGCCGCCGACATGGTCCGGCTGGCGGTGGAAGCGGGGATGTAGCCCTGCGTATCATACGTTCCAAGGGCCGTATCGATTTGCTACCGGCTTGTCTCTAGAAGTCGATGGGCATCGCGGGTTGGAACTTCTTTCCCAATTCGGGCCGCAGATATTTTTTGGGCATCATTATATCCCTCCTCTATGATGTCCAAAGATTTTCAGCCCGCGATGCGCTCTTTTTCTAGAATTGATCCGCGATCTCGATCAATCGGGTGAGTCTTTTCGGAGCGACCTGGCACCAGCTCTTGTGGAGCCATTCCGCGATATGATCCCAATCGGTGCGGCCATGATCCAGACGGATTCCGATCCAGCCTGACTTTCCGTAAAATTTCGGTGCGTAATAGAGGTCCGGATCGGCGTCGATCAGGGCCGCCTGTTCGTCGTTTCCGGTCGTCTTGACGAGCAGCGCAATGCTGGCCTCGCCATGGTGGCTCTGCGCGAAATAGGCGAAATATTTCCCCGTCGTCTCGCTACCGACCCGCCAGCCGGGGGTACCGAAGCTGGCCCGTTCGTGGGTCTCCTCCAGCGCCAGCGCGCGCTGGCGGACCTGATCCAGAATCCAGTCCGGATCGGCCTCGCGCGTGACATATTGCGCAAGCGCTCGGGGATAGAGCTGGTGCTCGGCGATAAGGATCCTCTCGGCGAGGCTCTCGGCCGTGTCATCGGGCAGGATTGCCACTTCCGTCTGAGCCAGCACGGGGCCGTCATCCAGCTCTGCGGTCACCAGATGGACACTGCATCCTGCGACCCTGTCACCCGCGTCGATTGCGCGCTGGTAGGTGTCGAGACCCTTGTATTTGGGCAGCAGGCTCGGGTGAATATTCAGCATGTGATTCGCCCATTTTCTGACAAGGCCGTCGCTCAATATGCGCATATAGCCGGCCAGCACGACATATTCGGCTCCGGCCTGGATTATGGCCTCGTGCATGATGGCATCATGCGCGCCGCGGGACAGGCCCTTGTGCGCACGAGTGAATGTGGCAATGCCCTCGGCCCGCGCCAGCCCCAGGCCCGGGGCATCGGGATTGTTCGACGCGATCAGTACAATTTCATACGGGCAGTCGGGCGCTTTGGCGGCATAGAGCAGCGCCGCCATGTTGGAACCGCGACCTGAAATCAATATCGCGATCTTGGCTTTCTCAGCCATTGTGGGTCGCGGACCAGTCGTTGGTTGCCGACCAGATACCCCGCGCACCTGTTACGGAACAGCCTGTCATCCCCGTGCGAATTTCCCCGATTCGATGGACTTTTTCACCAGCCGTCTCGAGATCGGCCGTGATTGCCATCGCCTCATCCGGCGCGACCGCCAACACCATCCCGATCCCGCAATTGAAGGTGCGCGCCATTTCTTCGGGCTCGATATTGCCCTGTGCCTGCAGAAAGGCCATCAGCCGGGGCTGCTCCCAGCTGGCTGCGTCGACCTCGGCATGCAGTCCCTCGGGAAGGACCCGCGGAATATTTTCCAGCAGCCCGCCGCCGGTGATATGGGCGAGGGCCTTGATCCGCCCGGACTGCATCAGCGGAAGGAGCGATTTGACATAGATGCGCGTTGGCGCGATCAACGCTTCGATCAACAGGATATCGGGATCGAACAGTGCAGGGCGGTTCATCTTCCAGCCCTTGTCCTCCGCCAGACGGCGGACCAGCGAAAAGCCGTTGGAATGCACCCCGGAGGATTCGAGGCCCAGCAAAACGTCGCCCGCTTGGATGGTAGCACCGGTCACTGCCTTTTCGCGTTCCACCGCGCCGACGCAGAAACCTGCAAGATCATAGTCCCCTTCCGCATACATGCCCGGCATTTCTGCCGTCTCGCCGCCGATCAATGCGCAGCCCGCCAACTTGCAGCCTTCCGCAATCCCGGCGATCACGCGTTCGGCGATACCGTTTTCCAATCTGCCGGTAGCAAAATAGTCCAGGAAAAACAGAGGCTCCGCCCCTTGAACGATCAGGTCATTGACGCACATGGCAACGAGATCGATTCCGACCATATCATGGCGATCATGGTCGATCGCCAGTTTGAGCTTCGTGCCCACGCCGTCATTGGCGGCTACCAGCAGAGGATCCTGATAGCCGGCGGCTTTGAGATCAAAGAAGCCTCCGAAGCCGCCCAGTTCGGCATTGGCACCCGCTCGCGCCGTGGCTTTGGCCAGCGGCGCAATCGCCTTGATCAGGGCATTGCCTGCTGCAATGGAAACACCGGCTTTCGCATAGGTGTAAGAATCCGCTTCATTTTGCTTTTCACTCATAACTTGTGCGATTAGACAAGTCGCGGCTGGATTTCCACGCCATAATCGTCAAAAGGGCGCAAATGAGTTTTTTGAGTAACTTCAAAATCAAGATCGCTGTCGTCATTGCCGTTGTAACGATGCTCGCGGGAACGGTTGTCTATGCCCAGCTGGAGGGCACCGAACGGGGAGTTGCGCCGCTGGCAAGCTCCGGCGATTTCGAGGTCATGGGCGTAAAAGTCGATGTCCATGGTGACAATGCCATAGATGCCCGCAAAAAGGGCTGGGAAGAAGCCCAGCGCAAAGCCTGGAAGATGCTCTACAAGCGCTCCCATGGCAGCGACACCAAAGGCCTGCCGGACGGGACGCTGAACACGTTGGTCTCCGCAATCATTATCGAGCAGGAGCAGATCGGGCCCAAACGCTATATCGCCACGCTCGGCGTGATGTTCGACCGGGCGAGAGCGGGCTCGATACTGGGAGTCGGCGGTCGGCGGTTGCGTTCGCCGCCATTGCTCGTGCTGCCGATCATGTGGAGCGGCGGTTCGCCACAAGTGTTCGAAAATCGCACCGAATGGCAAAAGGCATGGGCGCGCTTCAACTCCGGCAACAGCGCCATCGACTATGTTCGCCCTTATGGGTCGGACAGCGAATCGCTGGTGCTGACCGCGGGCCAGGCCAATCGTCCGAATCGGCGGTGGTGGCGGAACATATTGGACCAGTTTGGTGCAGCGGATGTCATCATTCCCATTGTCCGTCTGACCTACAAATATCCGGGCGGGCCGGTGACCGGTCGATTCACGGCGCGCTACGGCCCCGATAACCGCTATATCGACAGTTTCACGCTGAAAGTGGGTCGCAGTGAAAATATCCCCGAAATGCTCGACCAGGGTATCGCGCGGCTGGACAAGATATATGCGAGCGCTTTGACGCGCGGTATATTGAAAACCGACAAATCACTGATCATCGAGGATCCGTTCAATCTGGACGAGCTGGATCTCGAGGATTTCGATCTCCCGGCTGTTCCCGCCGAAGTAATCGGCACGGGCGATGGTTCGGCCAGCACGGGCGCGGACAATGGAACCGAGGCACCGGGGACGGAGCCGGCTGCCACCAGCAGCATTTCGCTGCAGTTTGACACACCGGACGTCAGTGCGGTTGGTCGCGGCGAATCAGCGGTGCGCTCGATTCCGGGGGTTGCATCTGCATCGACCTCGAGCCTGGCGCTGGGCGGCGTTTCCGTCATGAGCGTGACATATCGCGGCGATATTTCGGATCTTGCGCAGGCCTTGCGGGCTCAGGGCTGGCAGGTCCAGCAGGGAGCGGGCGCCTTGCGGATCAGTCGTCCCGGCCAATAACGTGGCGAGATCATGAGCCAGATTGCCCTTCCTCTCGAACAGAAACGGTTGCCCGACCAGGGCGGCTATCTGGTGACAGAGGCCAATGCCGCGATTCACGAGCAGTTGCGCAACTGGCAGGGCTGGTCGCACCATACGCTGATCCTGACTGGACCGGCTGGCTCGGGCAAAAGCACGATGGCAGCGGCTTTTGCGACGGACAGTGGTGGACTGTTTCTCGATGATGCATGCGAACATGACGATACCGAGATATTCCATCTCTGGAATCGGGCGAATATGGAGAACAGGCCGCTGCTGATGGTTTCGGAACGGCCGGTTGCACAATGGGGTATCACGCTGCCTGATCTGCAATCGCGTCTCGCGGCGTCGCTCCATATGGAAATCGGCCCGCCCGATCAGGCGATGATTGACGGCCTGCTGCAGAAATATTTTGCGGTGCGGGGGCTGACAATTTCCGAAGATGTGCTGCGCTATCTGGAAAAGCGCATGGTCCGCTCCTATACCATGGTGCGGCAACTGGCGCAGAAAATGGATGCGCTTGCGATCGAGTCCAAGAAGCCCATCAATCTCGCGATCGCGAAATCGGCATTGGGCCATTTTGATGCCGGTGATGAAAAGGTAGAAATATAGCCCATGGAAAATCCTGCTGCCCCGTCACTGGATTCGGCTATCTCGCCGGGCGAGGACGCCTCTGGCTTCTCACCGGAACAGGGTAGCAAACGCTATTTCAATCGGGAAATTAGCTGGCTGGGTTTTAACGAGCGGGTGATCGAGGAGGCGGAAAACAGCGCCCACCCGTTGCTTGAAAGGCTGCGTTTCCTGTCGATTTCCGGCAGCAACCTCGATGAATTTTTCATGGTCCGTTTCGCTGGGCTTGTCGGACAATATCGGCAGAAGATCGAGGAACGCTCGGCCGATGGCCTGACCGCGACGCAGCAGCTCGAGGCCATAGCCGAGCGAACCGATGAGCTGATAGAGCACCAGCAAAGGGTCTGGTCGGCGCTGTCCGTCAAGCTTGCGGACGAAGATATTTTTGTTTCAACGGTGGCCGATCTTCCGGAGGATTCTAAAGCCTGGCTCAGACAGCATTTCATCGATCAGATTTTTCCGGTGCTGACCCCCCAGGCGCTCGACCCGGCCCATCCCTTTCCGTTCATCCCCAACAAGGGCCTGAGCCTCGTGTTCGATCTGGTCCGCGAATCCGACAACCAGGGCATAAGGGAGCTGGTGATGATTCCCTCCGGCCTGCCTCGCTTCATCCGTCTGCCGGGCGAATCGGCGGTCTATGTCACGGTCGAAACCGTAATCCAGGAATTCTCAGATATTCTTTTTCCCGGCTATGTCGTGAACAGCAGCGGCCTGTTCCGGATCATCCGCGACAGCGACATCGAGGTGGAAGAGGAAGCCGAGGATCTCGTGCGCTATTTCCGCAGCGCGATCAAACGCCGCCGTCGCGGCGATGTCATTCGGTTGGAAATGGGACCAAGGCTCGGGGAGCCGGTGGTGGCGATGTTGCGTGAGAATCTTCTGCATGACGGTGCGACCGAAAGCCGGATCAACGGTCTGGTTGGCATCAGCGATCTCGACATCCTGGTCGAGGAAGATCGCCCGGACCTCAAGTTCACGCCCTATAGTCCGCGCTTTCCCGAACGTATCCGTGATCATGGCGGCGATTGTTTCGCTGCCATTCGCGACAAGGATATCCTGGTCCACCACCCGTATGAATCCTTCGAGGTGGTGATCGAATTCCTTCGCCAGGCGGCAGCGGATCCCGACGTGGTCGCGATCAAGCAGACCCTGTACCGGGCCGGCAAGCAGTCCGCCGTCATCCGGGCGCTGATCGACGCGGCGGAGGCGGGCAAGTCGGTAACGGCCATCGTCGAACTCAAGGCACGCTTCGACGAAGAGCAGAATCTGCTCTGGGCAAGCGCGCTGGAGCGCGCCGGCGTGCAGGTCGTCTACGGATTCATCGAATGGAAGACGCACGCGAAGATTTCGATGGTCGTGCGCAAGGAACAGGAAGGCTATCGCACCTATTGCCATTTCGGTACCGGCAATTATCATCCGATCACCGCCAAGATTTACACCGATCTCAGCTTCTTCACCGCTGACCCGCGGGCAGCACGGGATGCGGCGCAACTGTTCAACTATATCACCGGCTATGTCGAGCCCAAGGCGCTGGAACTCATCTCGATGTCGCCGCGCGACATGCGCAAGGACCTGATGGCGCTGATCGACCAGGAAATTGCCAACGAGCGTGCCGGCAAGCCGGGCATGATCTGGGCCAAGATGAACTCTCTGGTCGATCCGGCGCTGATCGAGAAACTCTATCAGGCGAGCAATGCCGGGGTCGAAATCGACCTCGTGGTGCGCGGCATTTGCTGCCTGAGACCCGATGTGCCGGGCATGTCGGATCACATAAGGGTGAAATCGGTGGTCGGGCGCTTTCTGGAGCACAGCCGGATCTGGGCCTTTGGCAATGGCCGGGAACTGCCCAACGACGGCGCAAAGCTCTATATATCCTCGGCCGACTGGATGCCGCGCAACCTGGACCGGCGGGTCGAATATATGATGCCGATTACCAATCCGACGGTTCATGACCAGATTCTGGACCAGGTGATGGTCGCCAATCTGATCGACGACGAACAGAGCTGGGAACTGAATTCCGATGGCAGCTATACCAGGGTGGTACCCTCCGACAAGCCGTTCAACCTGCACCGTTATTTCATGACCAACCCGTCCCTGTCCGGGCGCGGCAAGGCGCTCAAGAAGAGCAACGCGGTGCCCCGGCTAAGCCTGCGCCGCCGCAAGAAAAAGGCGTGAGCGGGGTGCTGGCGCAGAAGGAGTCACGAACCCCTTTCGTACAGGTGCCGAACAAACATGGCAGCCAGCGGACGGCGATCGTTGATATCGGTTCCAATTCGATCCGCCTGGTTGTCTATCAGGGACCGGTCAGGGTGCCAGCCATATTGTTCAATGAAAAGGTGATGGCTGGCCTGGGCAGGGAATTGTCCACGACCGGGGCGATTGGCAAGGAATCCATGGCGCTGGCGATCCGCGGACTGAAGCGCTTTCACCGCCTGTGCTCGGAAATGGAAGTCGACAGCATCAAGAGCTTTGCCACGGCGGCGGTCCGCGATGCCAGCAACGGCAAGGACCTGCTGAAGGCAGCGCGCCTGATCGGCTACGACGTACAGGTTTTGCAGGGAGAGGAAGAGGCGGAGCTGGCCGCGCTTGGCGTCATTTCCGGCATCCCGGAAGCGAAGGGGATTGTCGGTGATCTGGGTGGCGGCAGTCTGGAGCTGGCGCTGGTTGAGGACGGGCAGGTGCTGGAACGCTTTTCCTTTCCGCTCGGGGTGTTGCGGGTTGCCGATCTGCGGTGCAAGGGGCAGGACAAGCTGAAGCGCCAGGTGCGCAGGATGCTGAAGAAAACCGGATGGGAGAAGCAGGCGCAGGCATTGCCCTTCTATCTGGTCGGGGGGTCCTGGCGGTCTCTCGCCCGGCTTGACATGTTCGACAGCAATTATCCGCTGCCGGTGATCCACAATTACGAGATGGAACCGCGACGGGCACAGCGGCTGGTCAGCCGTCTGGCCCAATTGAACCGGGACAAGCTTAAAACCGTGCCTGGTCTCTCTTCATCGCGGATACCGACGCTGAACGATGCGGCATGGCTGCTGTCGACGCTGGTGCGCTATCTGAACAGCAGCAAGTTGGTCGTGTCCGCCTACGGGGTGCGCGAGGGCCTGCTGTTCCAGAATATCAGCAAGCAGGAAGCGGCGCGGGATCCTCTGCTTATTGGGACGGAAGATGCCGGAACCGCGCAGTCCCGGTTCCCCGCCAACAGCAAATTGCTGGGTAAATGGATCGCCGAAATTTTTTCTGACGACCCGGCGGAATGGCAGCGGATCCGCCAGGCTGCCTGCAATCTGGGTGATGTCGCCTGGCGGGCGAATCCCAATTTCCGCGCCGAGCGGGGACTCGAAATCGGACTCCACGGCAACTGGGTCGGCATAAGCGGGCCGGAGCGCGAGATGCTGGGGCAGGCGCTCTATACCAGTTTCGGCGGTGGCACCCGTGTCTTTCCCGGGGGCGGCAAGCTGGCGGACGAAGCGGCAACGCAGCGCGCGATCAGCTGGGGGCTGGCGATGCGCCTAGGCCAGCGGCTCAGTGGCGGAACCCGCAATCCTCTGGAGCAGACACAGATTCGCAAGGCCGGCAAAAATCTGGAACTCACGATCAAACGCGAGCTGGTTGATCTTTATGGCGATGCAGTAGCCAAGCGGCACGGACATCTCGCGAACATGCTAGGGCTGGAACCGCTGATGACGGCTGAATAGCTGTGACCACCTAAGCTCATCGTGATCGCCCAAGGCCGTCATTGCGAGCGAAGCGACGCAATCCAGGGCAGCAATAACCGGAGATGGCGCCAGGAGGCCCTGGATTGCCGCGTCGCCTTCGGCTCCTCGCAATGACTATGGTTGATCAGGTCGCTAATTTGGTTGAACGGGATCTCTGCCGACAGGTTTTTGCTATTCCCCTTCGGCAGCGTCACCCATTTGCTGATGGGTCATTTTCAGCTTGCCGTCCTTGACCGTGAAGCTCACCCGGCCTTCGACCAGATCCAGCGCGTCCCTGCCAAATTCTTCATAGCGCCAGCCCTCGAGCAGCGGCACGCCTTCGCGTTCTCCGGCGACAATGCGCTCCAGGTCATCGGCCCGGGCCAGCAGACGGGAGGCCACATTCATCTCCGCCGAACGGATCTTCAGCAGCAGTTTGAGCAAGTCGGTAACGAGCGCGTTGGACTTGCCGTTCTTGGGGCGCCGCCCGATTTTCTCCGGCAGGTCATCGCGGGACAACGGTTCCGCCTGTTCGATGATTTCCATCAGCCGGGCGCCGATGTCGTTATTCTTCCATCCTGCCGACAGCCCCCGGACCTGGCCCAGCTTGGACTGGTCCCGGGGCGGGTGGCCGGCAATATCCGCCAGCGTTTCGTCGCGCATGATCCGCCCCCGGGGCAGGTCCTTGGCCTGGGCCTCGCGCTCGCGCCACGCAGCCAGCGCTTTCAGTCGGCCAAGCATCTCCAGATTCCGGCCTTGTGCTTTCACTCGCAGCCAGGCTTTCTCCGGATCATTCACGTAATTTTCCGGATCGGCGAGCTTTTCCATCTCCGCATTGATCCAGACGCCGCGCCCCGTCTCGCGCAACTTGTCCAGCATCATCGGAAATATCTTGGCGAGATGGGTCACGTCGGCGATCGCATATTCGAGCTGGCGCGCGTTCAGCGGACGACGGGACCAGTCGGTAAAGCGGGCCCCCTTGTCCAGCGTGATCCCCAGCCAGCTGTCGACCAGATTGGCATAGCCGATCTGTTCGCTCTGCCCGATGGCCATGGCGGCAATCTGGGTGTCGAAGATGGGATGGGGCGTCTTGCCGGTCAGATTGTGGATGATTTCCACATCCTGTCCGCCCGCATGGAAAATCTTGAGCACATTCTCGTTATTGACCAGCAGCTCCAGCAGGGGGCCAAGATCAACACCCTTGGCCAGCGGGTCGATCGCGGCCGCTTCCTTGCCATCGGAAATCTGGATGAGGCAGAGGATCGGCCAATAGGTATTCTCGCGCATGAACTCGGTATCGACGGTGATAAAATCCGCGGTCGCGAAACGCGTGCAGATATCGGCGATGTCCTGATTGTCCGTCAGCAATTTATGGATAAGCATTTTTATCCTATACAGCGGGCGGCTCAACCCGCAAACAATTCATCCAGACGGGATGAAATTGGAGGCAAGCCATGGCATTTTGGTCACTCAATCGGATCGGGCTGCTGACCTTGCTCTGCTGGGGCGGATCATGACATTGTCCGGGGACGCCTGATTGGCAGGTTCCGATGATGAACCGGGCAAGCTGGGGCCGATCGGGGCTTTCCGCTCAGCATGTCCGCGCAATCTCAAGCCTTGACAAATCGACGCCAGACCTGTGTTACGCCTCCAATCTTTCCATCGCGGAAAGCACCCAATTTCCAAAGGTTCCTCATGCACGCATATCGCACCCATAATTGTTCCGCGCTCCGATCCTCGGATGTCGGCGAAACCGTTCGCCTGTCCGGCTGGATCCATCGCAAGCGCGATCACGGCAATCTGCTGTTTGTCGACCTGCGCGACCATTTCGGCCTGACCCAGATTGTCAGCGAGACGGGCAGCGAGGCGTTCAGGATGCTCGACGGCGCGCGGGTGGAATCGGTGGTCACGGTCACCGGCAAGGTCGTCGCTCGCGATGACGAAACGGTAAACAAGAATCTCCCCACCGGCGAGGTCGAACTGGTCGCCGAAACGGTCGACATGCAGGGCCCGGCCGAAGAATTGCCGATGCCGGTGTTCGGCGAGCAGGAATATCCCGAGGATATCCGCCTGCGCTATCGTTTCCTCGATCTGCGCCGCGAGTCGGTGCACGCCAATATGATGTTGCGGTCGAAGGTGATCGCAAGCCTGCGCAAGCGGATGACCGATCAGGGCTTTACCGAATTCCAGACGCCGATCCTGACCGCATCGTCGCCGGAAGGCGCGCGCGACTATCTGGTGCCGAGCCGCGTCCATCCCGGCAAATTCTATGCGCTGCCGCAGGCGCCGCAGATGTTCAAGCAGATGCTGATGGTCGCCGGCTTCGACCGCTATTTCCAGATCGCTCCCTGTTTCCGCGACGAGGACGCCCGCGCCGACCGTTCGCCGGGCGAATTCTACCAGCTCGATTTCGAAATGAGCTTTGTCACCCAGGAAGATGTGTTCCAGACGCTGGAACCGGTTCTCGCCGGCGTGTTCGAGGAATTTGCCAATGGCCGGTCGGTCACGCCAGCCGGCGAATTTCCGCGCATTCCCTACAAGGAATCGATGCTGAAATATGGCAATGACAAGCCGGACCTGCGCAACCCGATCATCATCCAGGACGTCAGCGATCATTTCAAGGGCTCCGGTTTCGGCCTTTTCGACAAGATTACGTCCGCAGGCGGTACGGTACGCGCCTTTGTCGCACCGGAAGCCGGCAAGAACAGCCGCAAATTCTTCGATGACATGAACAACTGGGCGCGCGGCGAAGGCTTTGCCGGCCTCGGCTACATCAACATGAAGGACGGCGTCGCCGGCGGCCCGATCGCCAAGAATCATGGCGAAGAAGGCACGGCGAAGCTGCTGGCCGATCTCGGCTGCGGCCCCGATGACGGCGTGTTCTTCGCCGCTGGCAAGGAAGCCGATGCGGCAAAGCTGGCCGGCATCGCACGGACCCGGGCGGCCGAGCAGCTCGACCTGATCGACAAGAATGCATTCAAATTCTGCTGGATCGTCGACTATCCGATGTTCGAATATGATGACGAACTGAAGAAAATGGATTTCTCGCACAATCCCTTCTCGATGCCGCAGGGCGAGCTGGAAGCGCTGGAAAGCAAGAACCCGCTCGATATCCTGGCCTGGCAATATGATATTGTCTGCAACGGCATCGAACTGTCCTCCGGCGCGATCCGGAACCACCGGCCCGACATCATGTACAAGGCGTTCGAGATCGCCGGTTACAGCAAGGAGCAGGTCGACACCGAATTTTCCGGTATGATCAATGCGCTCAAATATGGCGCACCGCCGCATGGCGGGTCTGCGCCGGGGGTCGACCGGATCGTGATGATGCTGGCCAATGAACCCAATATCCGCGAAGTCGTTTTGTTCCCGATGAACCAGAAGGCCGAAGACCTGATGATGAACGCGCCGAGTCCGGTGGCGATGAAGCAACTGCGCGAACTGCATATCCGCGTGGTCGAGCCGCCGAAGGAAGGCTAGCCTCAAATCCGTCAGTGGTGAGCCTGTCGAACCACGCTTATCGATAATCGCCCTTCGACAGGCTCAGGGCTAACGGAACCAACCGATGACCAAACCCGCTGAACATCATTTCCCGTCATCTTATGGCGATATCTGCTATTTTGAATGGGGCAGGGCAGGCGACGGCCTGTCGATATTGCTGCTCCACGCGACCGGCTTTCATGCCCGCTGCTGGGACCAGGTCGTGGCCGCCTTTCCGCAGGGCACGCATGTCGTGGCCGTCGATCAGCTTGGCCATGGCCGCAGCGCGCGACCGGAGATCAGGGACTGGGCCATGATTGCCGACGCGACAGCAGAACTCGTACAATTCCTGGACGTCCCGTTTGATATCGCTGTCGGTCACAGCATGGGCGGCCATTGCCTGGTGCAGATCGCCCCGCAGCTGCCGGACAGCATCAAGAAACTGGTGCTGATCGATCCGGTGATCATGCAACCGGAAATTTACCAGAATGCTCCCAGTTACAACGATTCCTACGAGATGGTCGCGCGGCGGCGCAATGTCTGGACCGGGCCGGACGAGATGTTCGAGCGGTTCAGGGATCGCCATCCCTACAAGCTCTGGGACCCGGCGGTGCTGCGCGACTATTGTGAATATGGCCTCTTGCCAAATGGGGAAGGCGGTTTTGAACTGGCCTGCCCGCCGAAAACCGAGGGGTCGGTCTATGCGACCAGCGCGTCGGTCGATCCGTACCCGCTGATCGCGGCGACCGAGCAAGCGGTCACCATATTGCGCGCGCCGCAACTGGCCCAGAAAGAGGCGTTCGATTTCGCATCTTCCCCGACCCCGCCGGAACTGGCCAGCCGCTTTGCCAAGGGCAAGGACATCTATCTGTCAGACCTGACTCATTTCATGCCGATGCAGGACCCCAAACGGATTGCAGAATTGATCATTCGCGGCTAAGAATATCTCCATATTTGTGAATGGCCTAACTCCGGGGGGATGGACATGAACCGATTATGGACCACGACAATCACCGCTCTGACTGCCATGGCTGGCATGGCGTCCGCCGCTCAGGCCGAGGTTCTTACCATTGAGGGGATGACGCCGGCCAATTCCCCCGAATTTGCCGAAATTCGGTCGATTGCGATCGAGCGGTTTGGCGGCAGCGATGGCCGCGCTCTGGCGTTTGAGCTGGAAGACCGGCTGGTCGATGTCAATATATTCGGCCAGCCCTATTTTGATGTGATCGGCGGGCGATCGGCCGTCCAACCCGATGCGACTCTCTCCGGCAATGTTACTGCCGGTATCGAGGAATTTGACACGGTTGCGATGCGCCGGCGCTGCATCGAGCGCGGTGACAAGGACAAATGCGTCACCTACAAGGATATCAAGGTGAAATGCGTCAATCGCATCATCGATTACCGGGCGCAGGTGCGGGCGACGCGCTTCAGCGACGGACGCAGCATCTACACCGAAAGCTTTCCCGACAAGCAGGAACAGACCGTCTGCATCGGCGACGAACAGGATTTTGCCAGCAGCGAATCGGTGATCCGCGCGATGATATCTTCCACCGCCAGCGCGATCCGCAACGATCTGGCACCCCGACCCTATCGTCAGGATATCCGGATATTGGAAAGCCGCAAGGGCATGGCCAGGGCGGAAAGCGATTTCTTCAAGGCCGCGATCAAGATGACCAAGACCAATGCGGAAGAAGCCTGCCGGATGTGGGACGAAGCGGCAGAGAACGGGCTGATCCATATCTCTCTGACATTCAATCGTGGCCTTTGCGCGGAACAGCGCGGCGACCTCGACGCCGCACTGATGCTCTACGACGAGGCGGATCGGCTGTCGCCCGGCAAGATGGAAGTGACCCAGGCTCGACAGCGCGCCATCGATCACCGCCGGGCGCAGGAGGAATGGGAATTGCGGCAATCCGGTGGTTCGGAAAGCTGAATTCCCGGAACAGGGTTAACTGGTTGGCCCATTTCGGAGCAATATAGTATATCGTCAGGTCGAACCGGATGTTCTATCCGGAATGTCCGGCAGCGACGGTTGCTACCTTTAACCCTGGACCCCGAGGCATATGCGGGGCAGCGGAGCGCAAATGACCATAAACCTGTCCGACTATGAATCCGGCGACAAATTTGACGGTGACTATGACGAGGCGCTGAAAGCCCTGCAGGAGCGGCTCGCGCATATCCATTTCAAGCATATCATCCACGGCAGCCGCTCGATCCTGGTGTTCGAGGGCTGGGACGCCGCGGGCAAGGGCGGGACGATCCGCCGGATGACCGGGGAATGGGACCCGCGCTATTATGACGTCTGGCCGATTGGCGCGCCGACCCGGGAAGAGAAGGACCGCCATTTCCTCTGGCGCTTCTGGCAGAAACTGCCGGGCAGCCGGGAAATCGGCGTGTTCGACCGCAGCTGGTACGGCCGTGTGCTGGTCGAACGGGTCGAGGGCTTCTGCGAGCCGTCCGACTGGAAGCGCGGCTATGACGAGATCAACGAGTTCGAGGCCCAGCAGATTGACGGCGGCACGCATCTGATAAAATTATTCTTCCACGTCACCCAGGAGGAGCAGGACGAACGGCTGACCAAGCGGCTGGATACGCCGCACAAGCGCTGGAAAATCAGCGCCGAGGATTTCCGCAATCGTGCGAAGCGGACCGAATATCTCGCCGCCATGCACGACATGTTCGAATATACCGACACCCGATGGGCGCCCTGGAAGGTGATCGACGGCAATGACAAGAAATCCGCCCGGATCGCCGCCATGACCCATGTCGCCGAGACGCTGGAAGCGGCCCTGCCGGAGGACTTGCCCGAGGCGGATCCGGCATTGGTGAAGCTGGCCAAAAAGGCGTTCGGGTACAAGCCGGAGGGTTAGGCGGCGAGCCGCCGACGGGGCGGAATTTCGGCGAATGCATCGCGCTCGATCGGCCGCCCTTGCGTCGCCACCAGCGACCCCCGCTCTACCCTTTGTAATTCTTCCCGATATAGCGCGTCAGCGGCGTATCGCTTCTTATCGTCGGGCCGCGCGGGTTCTTGGTGTCGTAGACCACGGCATTTTCCAGCACGCGCTTCACATAATTGCGGGTTTCGGAAATCGGTATCTCCTCGATCCACTTGACCCAGTCGATCCCGCCCATGCGCGGGTCGCCGTTGGCGCGGAGCCATTTGTTCACATTGCCGGGACCGGCATTATAGGCCGCGACGGCCAGCGGGTAGCTGCCGCCATAATAGTCCAGCATCCGCCGGATATAGCCGCTGCCGAGCTGGATATTATATTGCGGGTCATCGGTCAGCGAGGAAAGATTGTAGGACAGATTGGCCTTGCCCGACTGTTCCCGGGCGGTCCCGGGCATCAGCTGCATCAGGCCGCGGGCCCCGGCGTGGCTGATCGCGCCCTGGGCAAACTGGCTTTCCTGCCGGGTGATCGCGTGGATGATCGTCCAGCTGTTTTCATGGCCGAACGGCACCGGCATGGTCGGGAAGGAGGTCTCGTCGATCGCGCCGACACCGGAACTCAGCGCGCTGATCCCCTTGATCACGCCAAGGTCGCGCGCGCCGGTGCGGATCGCGAGATCGCTGAGCAGCATATATTCCTTTGGCGTCTTGGCATTTTCGGCGAGCGCCCGGTTGAAGCGGATCTGCTCGCGCCAGGGGCCGGTGCGGAAGGATGCCTTGGCGGCGATGACCAGCGGCTCGTTGTCATAGGCCTGGCGGTCTGCATCGGTGATTTCGATCGCCGGCTTGCGGTTGAAAACCGGCAGCGGGCGGTCCAGCCGTTCCAGCGACAATTGACCATAGAAATAGTCGGGAAAGGCAGCCGCTTTCTCGAAATAGGCCTTGGCCTGTTCATTTTGTCCGGCCTCGGCAGCGGCGCGGCCAGCCCAATAATAGCCTTTCGAGGTGATATTGGGCGAATCATAGGATTGCGCATAGAGATCGAACATGCGCACCGCCTTGGCAGGCTGGCGCATGCCATGCAGGGCAGCTGTGCCCGCCACCCAGGCGAGATCGGAATATTTGTCGCGCACCCGGGAATTCTGGTCGGCGATCCTCGTGGGGGTGGCATAAGCGTCCTCGATTCTCGAGGCGATATCATAGGCAACCGTCCACTGCCGGTCATTGGCGGCCGCTTCGGCATTGAGGAGCAGCGCCTCGAACCAGGTTTCGGGCATCGCCGGCTTGACCCGCAGGGGCAATCGCGTTGCCAGCAATTGCCGCGCCGCATAGCTCTGGCCGCTGTTGCGCAAATAGCGGGCGCGATCGGCCAGATAGCCGGCATCGTCGCGGGCGATGGCTCCGACCGCCGTTGCCTTTTCATTGGCGTCGGCGGATTCGGTCAGCTGGGCCAGTCTTGCCTCGAAGACGGGTCGCCGCGCTGCCGAGGTAAAGCCGATCTGGCGCGCTGCATCCCGCGTGGCTCTCGCCCACAGCAGCGCGTCCATCCGCGCATCATGGTCGTCGATGCTGAACGCGGAACTGAACCGCGAGAGCAGCGCCGTTTCATCTTCGTCGGTCAGCGTGCCCCCACGCCAGGCCTTTTTGGCCCATGAATTGGCCTTGTCGCGTTCGCCGGCGGCTTGCAGCGCGACCGCATATTTGGCCGCGCCGGCGTTGGTGGTCGGTTCGAACCTGGCAAAATAGGCGAGCACGCGACTTGGCGAGAAGCTGTTGATATTGATTGCCTGCTCGGCATTGCGCCGCATTCTCGTGTCTTCCGGCCAGCCCGGGAAGGTGACCAGAAACCCGGCATAATCCTCGAAGGAATAATTGTCAGACTGGGTCAGCACGCGCCAGCGTTGCAGTCCCAGCACCGGATTGCCGCCGGTCGGGTCGGACAGGCCTGCGTCTGCATTTTGCCAGCCCAGTTGTTCACCGATATTATCCGCTGCGATGCAGGTGGCAGGGCTCAGAAGCAGTGCCGCTATAACAAATCTTGATACCATGCTGGACATTTTACGGTAAGGCTCCTTATCAGGCGCTGAACGGCGAACTATATCACCGTTAATATTGAAAATGACTTGGGATCGGCTTTGCCAATTTCCAAGGGAAACATAAAGGATTATTCAATGTTCTCGGGCTCCATACCGGCTCTGGCGACTCCCTTTCGCGACGGATCGTTTGCCGAAGACCAGTTTCGTGCACTGGTGGACTGGCAGATCGAACAGGGCAGCAGCGCCCTTGTGCCCTGCGGAACAACCGGCGAAGCCTCCACCTTGTCCAATGCCGAGCATCATCGCGTCATCGAAATTTGTGTCGAGCAGGCGGCTGGCCGGGTGCCGGTCATCGCTGGCTGCGGTTCCAATGACACAAGCAATGCCCTGTTGCACCTCAATTTCTCGAAAAAATGTGGCGCAACGGCCGGCCTTGTTGTGGCTCCCTATTATAATCGGCCCAATCAGGAAGGCATAACCGCCCATTTCACTGCCCTGACCGAACATAATGATCTGCCGCTGGTTCTCTATAATGTTCCGGCGCGAACGGTGACCGATATCATACCGGACACGGTGGCGGCCCTGTCGAAACTGCCCAGCGTGGTGGCGATCAAGGATGCCAGCGGCGACCTCGACCGGGTCACCGCGCATCGGCTCAATTGCTCTGATGATTTCGTCATGCTTTCGGGGGTCGACGAACTGTCGCTGGCTTTCAATGCCGCCGGCGGGGTGGGCTGCATTTCGGTCACTGCCAATGTTGCCCCCAGATTATGCGCCGAATTCCAGGCCGCCTGCGCTGCCGGCGACTATGCCAAGGCACGGGAGCTGAATGACGTGCTGTATCCGCTGCACAAGGCGCTGTTCTCGGATGCGTCGCCCGGACCGGTCAAATATGCGATGTCGCGCGTGCTGGACGAATTTTCGACCGATCTGCGCTTGCCGATGACACCGCCGTCCGAAGCCAGCCGCAAGGCCGTGGATGCTGCGCTGGAAGGGGCTGGGCTGGTCTGATGGCGAAACCACGCCCGGAGGAGTTTGACAAGCAGAAGATCGTCGCCGAGAACCGGCGCGCGCGTTATGACTATTTTCTCGATGACAAGTTCGAAGCCGGCATCATGCTCACCGGGACGGAAGTGAAGTCGCTGCGTTTCGGATCGGGGGCAATCGCCGAAAGCTACGCGGAAGTGAAGGATGACGAGGTCTGGCTGATCAACGCCAATATTCCGGAATGGAGCCATGGCAACCGCTACAATCATACTCCGACCCGGCCCCGCAAATTGCTGCTGAGCCGGCGGCAGATCAACAAGCTGCACGGCGCCGTAATGCGCAAGGGCATGACGATCGTGCCGCTGTCGATCTATTTCAACAGCAAGGGCCGGGCCAAGCTTGAACTGGCGCTGGCCAAGGGCAAGAAGGCGCCGGACAAGCGGGCAACCGAAAAGGATCGCGACTGGAAAAGGCAGCAGGGCCGGCTGATGCGCGAACATGGTTGATCAGAAGCCCAATATCCGTGACAAGGATTTTGCTGCACGATCGATCATGCGCATAGTGCACTGGGTGCAACGAAAAATGCCGACCCGCGGGGGGTTGGAACGGAACAAGTTTCTCAAGCCCATCGCCCATCGCTTTCTCCATTCCGAGCTCTGGCGTTTTACCAGGCGCTCGGTTCCGCGCGGCGTAGCGCTCGGCATGCTGGCGGCTTTCCTTATTCCGGTGGGCCAGATATTTGTTGCGGCTTTCCTGGCGCTTCCGGTACGCGCCAATGTCCCGATCGCGGCAGTCACTACCTTCATCACCAATCCCTTCACCTACCCGTTCTGGATTGCCGCGGCCAACCAGGTCGGAAGATTCGCGTTGCAGATTGATGCCATGACCGCCGGACAACCGATCAACACCCAGATGCAAAGCAAATTTGGCCAGTGGCTCACCTGGCTGGTGCATGAAGCCGGGGTGACCGCGTTCGGGTTTATGCTGTTCGCAATATTCTTTGCCGCCATCGGCTATCTGATCAGTTCCTTCGGATGGCGCTGGTGGATCGGTCATAAGCGAAAGGGTCGGCTGAGCAAGATCCTGGCCGACAGGTCCGGCAATGGCGAGTAAGGCCCCGCCCAAGCCGGGATTGCTGAATCCCAGCACCCGCAAGGTCCGGACCGATGTGGGGAAGAGAGCGGTGCTGCTGGTCTTGGCGGTGCTGATTTCGGTCGGCCTGCTCTACTGGCAGGTGCAGAATGTCACCCTGATCATAGCCTTTCTGGCTCTGGTCCTGAGCCTGGCCGGCATTGCCTTTTTTCTGCTTCCGCAAGAGGCCGCTACCGATCAGGACCGTGCCGACCCCGAAGACTGGGCCGTGACCAGGATGGTCGCCGATCAGTCGTCTGTCGGTTTGGCAGTAACCGACAGGGCGGGCCGCCTGGTCTGTGCCAACGAACTTTTCACAAAATGGTTCAATGGCGCTGCAGTGCCCCCCGACCTGCCGTTGCAGGCGGGCGGCAATGAATTGCTGGCGACAGCTGGTCGAACCGCATGGCGTGATGGTCGTGGCTATGCCGAGGGCCTGAAGCGCGGTGTTGCCGAATATAGTGCGAAAGTCGTCCGCGCGGGGCAGGGCGATGAATATTTGCTCTGGCAGATGATTCCGCAGGTTCAGGCCGACCTTCTGGACGAGATGATCGGCCTGGTTGGCGGTGGAGCCGGTCGTGCCTTTTCCGAAGTCGGCATATTGGCCAGTGTCATCGGAGGCGAAGGACGGATCCGTGCTTCCAACCAGGCTTTTGCCCTGCGCGCAACCGGCCGGGTCGATGCCAATATATCGGGCCGCAATTTCATCAATTTCCTGCGTTCCGATGACAAGGGCACGATCTTTTTCGAGCGCGAGGGACGGCACGGCACTCCGGTTCGCCTGTTCCATATCCCGCTCGACCGGGAAAAGGAAAAGGGGCCGGCGCTGATCCTGCTGATCGATGACGACGGCGGCATGGTCGAGCGCGGCAAGGCGCTGGAGCAGGTCGAATCGATGCTGTCGCTGCTGCCGCTTGGCCTGGCCCTGACCGACCGCGACGGGCGGTTCCTGTTTTTCAATGACGCCTTCGCCAAAACGGCCGGTATTGGCGAAAACGAACAACCACTTTACCCCGGCGACCTGATGATCCGCGATGACAAGTCGGCGGTTGCCGATGCCGTGCGTCGCTATGCCAGCGGACCTCCGATGGCCGGCGATCTGGCCGTGCGGTTGCGCAATGGCGGTGAGGAACCGGTCGCACTGGGCATTGCGGGCGTTCGCGGGCTGGGTGAGGCCGCAGTACTGCTGTCGATCCGCGACAATAGCGAAGAGTCGAAATTGAAAAGCCAGGTGGCGCAGGCGACCAAGATGCAGGCGGTAGGGCAGCTGGCCGGTGGTGTCGCCCATGATTTCAACAATATCCTCACCGCCATCATCGGTCATTGTGACCTGATGCTGCTGCGCCATGCGCCGGGCGACAGCGACTATGACGATATCCAGCAGGTCAAGAATAACAGCAACCGGGCGGCAGGGCTGACCCGGCAATTGCTCGCCTTCTCGCGTCAGCAGACGCTGCGGCCGCAGGTGCTGCAGCTGCCCGACGTGGTCGCGGATGTCTCGAACCTGCTCAAGCGCCTCCTCGACGAGACCATCGAGCTGGAAGTGCGGCACGGGCGCAATCTGGGTCTGGTCCGGGCCGATCCGGGGCAGCTGGAGCAGGTAATCATCAATCTCGGCGTCAATGCGCGCGATGCGATGCCGAATGGCGGAAAGATCTCGATCTCGACCCAGGCCGTTGTTGCCTCCGATGTCCGCGCGCTGAAGAGCGAGATCCTGCCGATCGGGGACTATACGGCACTGATTTTCTCGGATTCCGGCAGCGGCATTCCGCCGCATGTTATCGGGAAGATCTTTGAACCCTTTTTCACAACCAAGGCAGTGGGCAAGGGCACCGGACTCGGACTGTCGACCGTCTATGGAATCATCAAACAGTCCGGCGGCTATATTTTCGCCGATTCCAAGCCTGGCGAGGGTACCACCTTCTCGATCTATTTCCCGGTCCACCGGCCCACGGCGGAAGACACTGCACGAGCCACGCTGAGCTCCCCGCCGGTCAAGGCCACGGCCAAGAAGGAACTTTGGGGAACAGGTCATATCCTGCTCGTCGAGGATGAGGATATGGTGCGCGCGGTCGCGGAGCGTGCGCTGACGCGCCAGGGCTATACTGTGGTGACCGCCAGCGAAGGTGAGGAAGCTCTGGGCCTGCTCGCTGCCCAGGCGGACGGGGACGAACAGTTCGACATGATCGTTTCGGACGTCGTGATGCCCAATATGGATGGCCCGACGATGGCCAGGCATGTACGAAAAAAATATCCGGACCTGCCGATCCTTTTCATGTCGGGCTACGCCGAGGAACAGTTGCGTAAGTCGATCGACCTCGACAAGGTCAATTTCCTTCCCAAGCCCTTTTCCGTGGCTCAAATCGCGGAAGCCGTCGGCGAGACGCTGGCCGAACATGGCAAGCCGGAATAGGATCGCACCTTATTTTTATTTAGATTCAATGAGATAAACAAAATATCGAAAAAATATGTTCCCCTCTTGTTCTATAGGAACAAATAAGGTACATCATCACAATCATTGATTGATGCTGCTTAAACATTTAGCGAAGGGGACAGGCAAATGGCCGGCAATTTAAAAGTCGTAGAATCGGAAAATCAATTGAACTCATCAGACAGGCAAAAGGCGCTCGACGCCGCACTGGCGCAGATCGATCGCGCCTTCGGCAAGGGCTCGGCGATGAAGCTGGGCCAGCGCAAGGCGCTGGAAATAGAAGCCATTTCCACCGGTAGCCTCGGACTGGATATCGCGCTTGGCATCGGGGGATTGCCAAAGGGACGCGTGATCGAAGTCTATGGTCCGGAAAGTTCCGGCAAGACCACGCTCGCCTTGCACGTGATCGCCGAAGCGCAGAAGGCGGGCGGAACCGCTGCCTTTGTCGATGCGGAGCACGCCCTTGACCCGATCTATGCCAAGGCACTCGGCGTCAACACCGACGAGCTGATCATCTCGCAGCCCGATACCGGCGAGCAGGCGCTGGAGATTACCGATACATTGGTTCGTTCCAATGCGATCGACATATTGGTGGTCGATTCGGTTGCCGCCCTGGTCCCGCGCGCGGAAATCGAAGGCGAAATGGGCGATACCCATGTCGGCCTGCAGGCCCGGCTGATGAGCCAGGCGCTGCGCAAGCTGACCGGCTCGATCAGCCGCTCGAAATGCATGGTGATCTTCATCAACCAGATCCGCATGAAAATCGGCGTGATGTACGGTAATCCGGAAACCACCTCGGGCGGCAATGCGCTGAAATTCTATGCTTCGGTCCGGCTCGATATCCGCCGCACCGGCCAGATCAAGGAACGGGACGATATCGTCGGCAACACCACTCGCGTCAAGGTCGTCAAGAACAAGGTGGCACCGCCGTTCAAGCAGGTCGAGTTTGACATCATGTACGGCCAGGGCATTTCCAAGGTCGGCGAGATCATCGATCTGGGCGTCAAGGCCGGCGTGGTCGAGAAATCGGGTGCATGGTTCTCCTATGACTCGGTGCGCATCGGGCAGGGACGCGAGAATTCGAAGCGCTTCCTGCTCGAGAATCCGGAAATGATGGCCAAGCTGGAAAACCAGATCCGCGGCAAGCAGGAAGCCGTGGCCGAGGAAATGATGACTGGCCCGATTGGCAAGGCGGACGACGGCGAGGAAGACGTGTGACCGGCTAGAATCTCGGCGTGGCGACGGCAGAAGGGTCCATCAGATAGTACCCCTGTCGCTCCGCCGGCCTTCGGATCAGGGAGCCTCCCTCCTTCGCCGATCCGATGCCCGGAAAATCCAGTTTTGCCGGATCACTCTCCCCCGAGGCGATCCCCGGCATAGGGCCGTCCTTCTGTCCCCCGGCATCAAGGACGGCCCGTTTTCATTGGCCCGCTTTCCATTGCGCCGACGGAGTCAAATGTTGGAAAAGATTGACATTTGACCGCCGACAACGCTTGCCTTGGCGGCAACTTCACAAACTTTGAAATTTCCGGAAGGCCAGTATGACCATCATCCTCCACCATCTCGAGAACAGTCGCTCGCAGCGGATCATCTGGCTGCTCGAGGAACTAGGCATGCCCTTCGAAATCAGGCGCTACGAGCGCAACCCCAAGACCCAGAAAGCGCCGGACAGCCTCAAGGCCATTCACCCGCTCGGCAAGTCGCCGATGATCGAGGATGGCGGCGAAGTGATCATCGAGACCGGCGCCCTTGCCGAATATCTGGTCGCCAAGGCTGGTGGCAAACTCGGTGCTCCGAAAGACACAAGGGGCGCTCGCCTCTATACCCAATATCTGCATTTCGCGGAGGGTTCGATGATGCCCCCGCTCTACGGCCTGCTGGTGGTTGGCCGCCTGGGCCTGCTGGGTCTGCCGGCGCGCAAGCCGGTTGGCCAGATGGTCACCGACCTGCTCGTCTGGCTGGAAACCGAACTGGCGGACCGCGCCTATTTTGCGGGTGATGAATTGACGGCCGCCGATATCATGATGAGCTTCCCGCTCGAAGCCTGCCAGTCGCGCGCCGGACTGGACTCGCGCTACCCGAACCTGATGGACTGGCTGGAACGGATTCATGCTCGCCCGCAATATCAGATCGCGCTCGAAAAGGGCGGCCCCTATGCCTATGCGTGAACCGGCATAGATTCTGCCGGTTGGTGCATTGCAAGGATTGTCAACGGCAGATCGCTCGCCTAAGTCGATTTGATGCAAATAACCAATGATATAAGACGGTCTTTCCTCGACTATTTCGCTGGCCACGGTCACGAGATCGTGCCGTCGGCGCCGCTGATACCCTATAATGATCCCACGCTAATGTTCATCAATGCGGGCATGGTCCCGTTCAAGAATATCTTCACCGGCGTCGAGAAGAGCAGCTATGCCACGGCGACGTCGAGCCAGAAATGCGTCCGCGCCGGCGGCAAGCACAATGATCTCGACAATGTCGGCTATACCGCAAGGCATCATACCTTCTTCGAGATGCTGGGCAATTTCTCCTTTGGCGACTATTTCAAGGAACAGGCGATCGTCCATGCCTGGACCCTGATCACCAAGACCTGGGGCATATCGCCGGACCGGTTGACCGTGACCGTTTTCCATACCGATGACGAAGCCTTTGATCTGTGGAAGAAAATTGCTGGCCTGCCCGAGGAACGGATCATCCGGATCGCGACCAGCGACAATTTCTGGTCGATGGGCGATACCGGGCCCTGCGGTCCGTGCAGCGAGATATTCTACGATCACGGCTCCCATATCGCCGGCGGCCCTCCGGGCAGCCCGGACGAGGATGGCGACCGCTTTGTCGAGATCTGGAACCTGGTGTTCATGCAATATGACCAGCGGGGCGAGGGCGATCGCGTCGACCTGCCGAAACCCTCGATCGACACCGGCATGGGGCTGGAACGAGTTGCCGCGGTCATGCAGGGCGTGCACGACAATTACGACATCGACCTGTTCAAGGCGCTGATCGCCGAATCCGGCTCGCTTACCGGCACCGCCACAACAGGCGACAACCAGGCCAGCCACCGGGTGATAGCCGATCATCTGCGCGCTTCGTCCTTTCTGGTCGCCGATGGCGTCCTGCCATCCAATGAAGGCCGTGGCTATGTGCTGCGCCGGATCATGCGCCGCGCGATGCGCCATGCCCATCTGCTGGGGGCCGCGGATCCGCTGATGCACCGGATGGTCGGCGCGCTGACCGGCGAGATGGGCAATGCCTTTCCCGAACTGATCCGGGCCAAGCCGCTGATCGAGGAATCGCTGCTGCGCGAGGAAACCAATTTCCGGCAGACGCTGGCCAATGGCCTGAAGCTGCTCGATGCCGAGATCGCCGACATGGGCGAAGGCGATGTCCTGCCCGGCGAAACCGCGTTCAAGCTCTACGATACATTCGGCTTCCCCTATGACCTGACCGAGGACGCGCTGCGCGCCAAGTCGCTGGGCGTCGACCGCAAAGGGTTCGACAAGGCGATGGCCGAGCAGAAAGCGGCTGCCCGCGCGGCCTGGAAAGGCTCGGGCGACCAGGCTTCCGATACCGTGTGGTTCGACATTGCCGAGCGCGAAGGCAGCACCGAATTTACCGGCTATACATCGGAGGAGGGCGAGGGCGTCGTCGTCGCGCTGGTCAAGGACGGCAAGGAAATCGAAACCGCCAGCAGCGGTGATAACGTCACCCTGCTGACCAACCAGACACCCTTCTACGGCGAAAGCGGTGGCCAGATGGGCGACGCCGGCGAGATTTCCGGTTCCGATGGCTTCAAGGCCGTGGTCACCGACACCAGAAAGCCGCTCGGACGGCTGCATGCCCACCAGATCGAAATCCGGTCCGGTTCGGTGACGGTCGGCGACAGTGTTCATCTGGCCGTGGATGGCCATCGGCGCACTGCGCTGCGCGCCAATCACAGTGCCACCCATTTGCTGCACAAGGCCCTGCGCCACCATCTTGGCGAGCATGTGACGCAGAAGGGCAGCCTTGTGGCGCCCGATCGTCTGCGGTTCGATTTCTCGCATCCGACCGCGCTGACCGAGACGGAATTAAGGGCCGTCGAGGCCGATGTGAATGCGCAGATTCGCGGCAACAGCCCGGTCACGACGCGCCTGATGAGCCCCGATGACGCGGTGGCGGCCGGCGCGCTGGCGCTGTTCGGCGAAAAATATGGTGACGAAGTCCGTGTGCTTTCGATGGGTCGAGAGGACGAACTGGATTATTCGGTCGAGCTGTGCGGCGGCACCCATGTTCACGCGCTCGGCGATATCGGGGTGATGGTGATCATCGGGGAATCGGCGGTGGGCAGCGGCGTCCGCAGAATTGAGGCGCTGACCGGGGAAGCCGCTCGCTTGTGGCTCAGCGACCGGGATGCCAAGCTGAAGGCGATTGCGGCGACTCTCAAAGCCTCGCCTGAGGAAGCGGTCGATCGCGTGGCAACCCTTGTCGAGGAACGCAAGAAGCTGGAGCGCGAACTGACCGAAGCGAAAAAGGCCCTGGCCCTGGCTGGCGAAGGTGGTGGCGCGAAAGCGGCGGAGACGGAGAGCATTGGCGACATCGTCTTTTCCGGGCAGGTCATTCAGGGTCTCAACCCCAAGGAATTGCGCGGACTGGTCGACCAGGCAAAGAAGCAGCTGTCGAGCGGCGTCAGTGCACTGGTTGCGGTCAATGATGGCCGGGCCACCGTCGCGGTCGGGGTCACCGACGATCTGATCGAGCGGTTCAGCGCCGTGGAGCTGGTTCAGGCGGGTGTGGCAGCCGTGGGGGGCAAGGGTGGCGGCGGTCGTCCGGACATGGCCCAGGGCGGCGGACCCGACGGGTCGAGGGCTGACGACGCAATCGCGGCGATCAGGTCTGTTCTTGCGGGCTGAGCCCGTCGGGTACCAGATCGTCGGCGGTCGCCTGTCCGACGGATGTGCTCAGCGACTTCAGCTTGGGTTCCTGCTCCAGATCGCCTTCTTCCTGAATCTGCTTGCGATAGATATCGCGCAATTCATGGATCGAGGCGATAACCGGCCCCATCGCGACACCATTTTCGACAAGCACGGCCTCGGAAAGTTGTAGCGAACCTTCCAGCGCCTCGGGCACGGCATTGGTCGCGCCGGCCTGATACAGCTCGGCCGCATGTTCGATGTCCCGTGCCCTCGCGATAATCGGCAGGTCGGGCACCCAGGCCCGGACCTTTTTGACGATCTGCACCGACAGGACCGGTTCGTCCATGGTCAGGACCAGCGCCTTGGCGTGACCCAACCGCAGCCGGTCGAGCATCTCGTTGCGCGACACATTGCCGAAAATGACCGGATAGCCCTCGCGGCGCGCCTTGGCGACGGCGTCAATATTCGATTCCACCGCCAGGAATTTCTGGTTGTGGGTTTTCAGCAGTTCCGCGACCAGCTTGCCGACCCGGCCAAAGCCGATGATGATCGTCTGCTGGGCTTCGACCGGCTGTTCATCCGGTGCCGGCCCGCCACCGCTCCGCATTTCCATGCGCCGGGCGATGTCATGGCCAAAGCGGGCGAGCAAAGGTGTGATGGTCAGACCGATCGCAGTGACGATCTGCCAGAAGGCTGCCGTTTGTGGCTGGATCAGCTGCGCCTGCGTGGCTGCTGCCAATACGATCAAGGTAGTCTCGGAGGGACTGGCCATCAGCACGCCGGCCTCGGTGGCGGTACCGGCGCGGGCCCCAGCGAATCGCAGCAGCCCGCCGGTGACAGCCGCTTTGACCACAACCACGCCGACCACGGCCGTAACGAGGCTGGCCCAGTTTTCAAGAACTACGCGAATATCGACCTGCATGCCGACGGTGATCAGGAAAACCCCGAGCGCGAGGCCCTTGAAAGGCTGGGTGATTACTTCGACCTCGCCATGATATTCGGTTTCCGCGATCAGCAGGCCGGCGAGCAGAGCACCGACAATCGGCGAAAGTCCCGTCGCGGCCGTCGCCAGACTGGCCAGAATGATGACCAGGAGGCTGACGGCCAGAAACAGTTCCGGGCTCTTGGTTCGTGCCGCCTGCGCAAAGATTCGGGGCAGGAGCAGGCGTCCGAGCACCAGCATGCCGATGATCACGGCACCGCCCATCAGCAGGGTCTTGCCCAGATCGTCCCAGCCACCGTCGGCGGTTATCGCGGGCGAAATGGCACCGAGAAGAAAAATGATCGGAACGATGGCGACATCCTCGAACAGAAGCATGGCCAGGGCCGCGCGACCGACCGGGCTTTTCGTGCCCGACATGGGCAGAACCAGGGCGGTCGACGAAAGTGCAAGCGCGAGGCCAAGGCCCAAAGCTCCCGGTGCATTCTGGCCGAGCATATAGAGGACGGAACCGATGATCAGCCCCGATGCGAGCAGCTCCGCCGCACCGACGCCGAAGACAAGCCGGCGCAGGGACCAGAGCCGCTTGAACGACAGTTCGAGCCCGATGGAAAACAGCAGCAATATGATGCCCATCTCGGCAAAAGGTTCAATCGATTCACGATCACTGATCGTTACGAAGGTGAGCCATTCGTACTGACTTTGCAGCGAGCCGAGGCCCGATGGTCCGAGCAGCAGGCCGACAAGAATGAAGCCGATTATCGGCGTGATCCGGAAGCGGGTGAAGGCCGGGATCACGATCCCCGCTGCGCCCAATATCACGATGGCGTCGATGAAGGCGGGATTGTCGAGCGGGCTGTGCATGGGAGGACTCTATATACGAAGCATGCTATTTGTCAGCAGCTTACATTGAGGAGACGGTCAATGAAGGACAATAAACGCGACATTTTGGTTGTCGGCGGCGGCCCGGCAGGGATGATGGCAGGATTGCTGTTCGCGCGGACCGGCTTGAGTGTGGCCGTGCTTGAGAAGCATGACGATTTCCTTCGGGATTTCCGGGGCGATACGGTGCATCCGTCCACGCTGGAACTTTTCCATCAGCTTGGCCTGCTTGATGAGTTGCTCAGACTGCCGCATAGCCGGGTAGATCAGGCGTCCATTCATATTGCCGGTCGCGAGATGAAGGTAATTGATTTCCGGCACCTGCCGGTCGAGGCGCCCTATATTGCGATGATGCCGCAATGGGATCTGCTCAATTTCAACGCCTGCAAGGCGAAGCGATATCCCGGCTTTGAACTGCACATGGCAAGCGAAGCGGTTGACCTTCTCCGGGACAGGACCGGGCGTGTCTGCGGTGTCGAGACCCGAGACGGTGGAAAGCTTTGCGCCCGATTAGTGATTGCTGCCGACGGCAGGCGGTCGGTATTGCGTGACAAGGCGGCTCTGCCGCTGCGCAATATTGGCGCACCAATGGACGTGTTCTGGTTCCGCATCGACAAGCCGGAAAACCTTGGCGGCGATGTCTTCGGCACCGTGCAGGCGGGCCGGTTCATGGTGATGATTGATCGCCGCGATTATTATCAGTGCGCCTTCGTGTTCAACAAGGGGCAGGCAGACCAGGTGAGAGCGGCGGGGCTGGAAGCCTTTCGCGCCAGCCTGCGCTCTCTGGTACCCGACCTAGGTTCAGCCTTCGACCAGATTGCCGGCTGGGATCAGGTCAAGATGCTGGAAGTGGCACTGGATCGGCTGGAGCGCTGGGATCGGCCCGGCTTGCTGGTCATTGGCGACGCGGCCCACGCAATGTCGCCGATTGCCGGAGTCGGCATAAATATCGCCGTCCAGGACGCGGTGACCGCTGCCAATGTCTTGGCGGGTCCGATGGCCAGGGGAGATGATCCGGATCCGCTGCTGGAACAGGTCCGTCGTCGCCGGATCAGACCGGTCCGGCGGATGCAGACCTTTCAGAAACTGGCCCAGGACAGGGTAATCGCGCCACTGTTGCGACGCACCAGACCCATCGAAAAGCCGTTTCTTATGTTGCGATTGCTGAACCGGGTGCCGCTGCTGCGGCATATTCCGGGGCGGATAGTCGGGCTGGGCTTCGGGCGGGAGGACATCCGCTCCCCCGAAGCTGCCAGTATCGCGGAATGATTATTTCCAGTTCTGCATCTCGGTTTCGAGGTTGGAACGAACCGCTTCGAAAAACTGTTCAGTCGTCATCCAGGACTGGTCGGGTCCGATCAGGATCGCGAGATCCTTCGTCATGTCGCCATTTTCCACGGTCTGAATGCACACACGCTCCAGAGTTTCGGCGAAACGTGTCACATCGGGCGTGTCGTCGAACTTGCCGCGGTAGATCAGGCCGCGCGTCCAGGCGAAGATCGAGGCAATCGGATTGGTCGAGGTCGCCTTGCCCTGCTGGTGCTGGCGATAGTGGCGGGTGACGGTGCCGTGCGCCGCCTCAGCTTCGACACAGTCACCGGTCGGTGTCATCAATACCGAGGTCATCAGGCCGAGCGAGCCAAAGCCCTGCGCGACCGTATCCGACTGGACATCGCCGTCATAATTTTTGCAGGCCCAAACGAATTTGCCGCTCCATTTCAGCGCCGAAGCGACCATGTCGTCGATCAGGCGATGTTCGTAGGTGATGCCGGCCTTGTCGAACTTGTCCTTGAATTCTTCCTGGAAAATTTCCTCGAACAGATCCTTGAAGCGACCGTCATAGGCCTTCATGATCGTGTTCTTGGTCGACAGATAGACCGGCCATTCGCGGTTCAGGCCGTAGTTCATGGATGCGCGCGCAAAATCCCGGATCGAGTCATCCAGATTGTACATCGCCATGGCAATGCCCGGAGAAGGAAACTGGAAGACTTCCTCGTCGATCGTGTCGCCATTGTCACCTTCCCAGATCAGCCGCAGCTTGCCGGGGCCGGGGACCTTGAAGTCGGTGCAGCGATACTGGTCACCAAAGGCGTGACGGCCGACGACGATGGGATCGGTCCAGCCGGGGACCAGACGCGGCACATTGTCGATCACGATCGGTTCACGGAACACGACGCCGCCAAGGATATTGCGGATCGTGCCATTGGGTGATTTCCACATCCGCTTCAGGCCGAATTCCTCGACCCGCTCTTCATCCGGCGTGATTGTCGCGCATTTTACGCCAACGCCGTGCTTCTTTATCGCATTGGCCGCATCGACGGTGATCTTGTCATTCGTGTCGTCGCGGACCTCGATCGAGAGATCATAATAATGCAAATCAATGTCGAGATAAGGTTCAATCAACCGTTCGCGAATCCACTGCCAGATGATTCGCGTCATTTCGTCGCCGTCAATTTCGACGACCGGGTTTTTGACCTTGATTTTCGACATATCGTTCAATTCTTTCCTGAAACGGGAACATAAGGGAGGAATGATGGTGCGAGCCTCTTAGCAAAGATTGTCATTTGTTCAACCTAGAGTTGCGCGCGCGGATACTCGGTTGCGGGCACAAAATGGCGCCGCCCAAATTTCGATATATCAACGGGAGAGTTGTCAGAACAATGAGCCGACACTAAGTAGCATTCATGGCAATCGAAAAATATTCAAACAAGGGACTGGGCGAAGCCAAATGGTCTTTCCCGCCGGTGCATCCCGAAGGCCGTAAATTTGCGGTAATCGCCGGGGCGATCACTCTGTTTTTTGCATTCATGGCATGGGAGACGCTGGCTTGGCCGATGGCGGCCATTACCGCCTGGGTGCTGGCATTTTTCCGCGATCCAAAACGGGTTACGCCGCTTGACCCGAAATATATCATCGCGCCGGCCGATGGCCTGGTAAATCTGATAATGCCGGTACAGCCACCGGTGGAATTGCGGGGCGAGGGCGGACTTGGCGACGAGGAACTGATCCGGGTTTCGATTTTCATGAGCGTGTTCGACGTGCACGTCAACCGCACCCCGATCGAAGGCACGGTCAAGCGCCAGGCCTATATTTCCGGCAAGTTTCTGAACGCCGACCTGGACAAGGCGAGCGAGGAAAATGAACGCCAGCATTTTCTGGTAGAACGCAATGATGGGCTCAAGATAGGCTTTACCCAGATTGCGGGTCTGGTGGCGCGACGAATCATGGCCTTCGTCAAGGAAGGCGATTTTGTCGCGGCTGGCCAGCGAATCGGGCTGATTCGCTTCGGTAGCCGGGTCGACGTCTATCTGCCCAGGGGAACAACGCCCAATGTCGTGCTCGGACAACGGGCGATCGCCGGTGAAACGGTCCTCGCGGTGGTTGGCGAGATGAAAGAGATCGAAGGCGTGGGCCAATGATCGCCCGGCGGCCTGATAACGGACTGCGGCAAGTCTGATGGCCGGAAAAGGTTCGATGAAACGGCCAGAGCGCGGCATCCCGTTACGCGCCTTTGTTCCCAACGCGGTGACCGCGCTGGCCCTGTGCGTTGGCCTGAGCAGCGTCCGCTTTGCCTATATGGACCAATGGGTGCTGGCCGCCGCATCGATCGTTCTGGCCGGGATATTGGATGGTCTGGATGGGCGCGTTGCCCGTCTGCTGAACGCGCAGAGTCGCTTTGGTGCAGAACTGGACTCGCTGTCGGACGTGATTGCCTTCGGCGTTTCGCCCGCATTGGTCATGTTTCTCTGGTCAACCCAATATATGCCGCAATTTGGCTGGGTATTGGCGCTGACGATGGTGGTCGCCTGCGCGCTCCGCTTGGCGCGGTTCAACGCCTTGATCGACGCCGATGACCAGCCGCACAAGTCCGCCGGATTTCTGACCGGTATCCCGGCACCGGTCGGTGCCGGACTGGCAATGCTGCCGCTCTATCTGTGGATGATCACCGGCGAGGAAATTTTCCGCCATTATGCGATCGTTTCACCCTGGATCGTGCTTATCGCCTTCCTGATGCTGTCGAACACCGCGACCTTCAGCTGGTCTTCCCTGCGCTTGCGCAAGAATATCAGGCTGGAAGCCATCGCGGTCATTGCCTTGACCGGCGTGGCGCTGATCAATTCACCCTGGATCATGCTCTCGGCAATCAGCATCGGCTATCTGATATTGATACCGTTCAGCGTCCGGAGCTACGCCAGGGTCAAGCGGCAGCGCGCAGCGGAGCGGGCTTCAGCGAGCGATATTGCGTCATAGGCATCGCGGCCTTGGCCGACCGGTGACGATAGGCGGATGAACGCAAAGGGCTGTCGGTACGATCGGCCTGCCGCTCATTCTGAACGACGCTCGCGATCCTGTCGCGATATTGAAAAAACATCATCGCAATGACGGCGACCGAACCAAGAAGCGCGAGAGCAAAAAACACAGAGACAGCGATACCGAGCATGTTGAAATTCCATTCGTTCTATCAATGAACTCCTAATGTTCCATATCTGTTCTCATTGTCAAGCAATTTCTGGAACATGTGGTATAAACGCCGCGGATCGCACGGCTGTTCCGTTCAAGTCGTCCAATGGGGCTATAGCCGCGATGACCTGAATTTTGGCAGCCGCGCCGATCCGTTGGATTGGTCCCCGAAGCTAGCGTTTCCCGGGAAGCATTCGCCGGAGCGTGTTGTCCTTGACGACATAGTGATGGAACAGGGCCGCGAAGGCGTGGAGGCCGATCAGATAATAGCCGACCGTGCCGACCGTTTCGTGCAATTCCTCGATTTGCTCCGACAGGGCTTCGTCTGGACCGATCAGCGGAAACAGTTCCAGCCCGAAGAAGGGAATGGTTTCATCCGCGCTGCTCAGGATCAGCCAGCCCGCGACCGGCATGGCCAGCATGAACGCATAGAGCGCGAAATGGATCACCCTGGCCAGCATCAACTGCCAAGCGGGCGGTTCCGGCTTGATCGGCGGCTTTGCAGTCCAAAGCCGCGCGATGATCCGGATGATCACGAGTAGCAGCACAGACAGGCCAAGCATGAAGTGCCACATCTTCAAGCCCTCGCGCAGGTCACTGCCCCTGGGATAATTTTCCCGCAGCAATATGCAGGTGTAAACGGCTGTTATCAGCAGCAGCATGCCCCAGTGGAGGATAATGGAAAGGGAGGTATAGCGATCGCGGGTTTCGGCTGCATTCATGAATCAACTCTTTTCAATGATAACGGGCCCTGGACCGGTTTTGCCGATTCTGCCGCGGCTGTCCATTTCATCATCAATATCTTTCATTTCAGCATAAGGCCCGCAGTTTCCACCTGATAGGACCGAGCGATCCGGCTCCATGCGCTGGAATGTGCGGATATCATCCATGGGGAAGAAACAAAACTCTGGAAATATACCTACATTGCAATGCGGAAGACCGGTTTTCCGGGAGAGTCACACTTTCCGGAGATGCCGGCCGCCATTGGCCCACCCGCTGGTCGTCCTTGTAAAATGCCGTCCCGGGTGGATTGGCTGTCTGTTTTGCCATGGCCCAGTTTGGGGTTGCAATTTGGTCCGCTTCCCCTTAACGGCACGGTCATTCCACATGGAAAGCACTCATACCGGTGCCAATGGCGGCCTTTGAGGTCGTTTGAGGTTCTCAGCTTTCCAGAGGCATAACCGGATAAGGAGAAATATTATGGCGGCCCCTGTCGTCACCCTACAGCAATTGATTGAAGCCGGAGCGCATTTCGGCCACCAGACCCACCGCTGGAACCCGAAGATGAAACCCTATATCTTCGGCGCGCGCAATAGCGTCCATATTCTTGACCTTTCGCAGAGCGTGCCCCTGTTCGCACGGGCGCTCGACTTTATCGCCAACGCCGTTTCGGCTGGCGGCAAGGTCCTGTTCGTCGGTACCAAGCGTCAGGCACAGGAGCCGATTGCCGAAGCCGCCCGCGCCAGCGGACAGCATTTCGTCAACCATCGCTGGCTCGGCGGCATGCTGACCAACTGGAAAACCATTTCCAACTCGATTCGCCGGATGAAGACCCTGGAAGAGCAGCTCGGTGGTGACACCGCGGGCTTTACCAAGAAAGAAGTCCTGCAGATGACGCGTGAGCACACCAAGCTGGAGCTTTCGCTCGGCGGTATCCGCGACATGGGCGGAATTCCCGATGTCATGTTCGTGATCGATGCCAACAAGGAAGAGCTCGCGATCAAGGAAGCCAATGTTCTGGGCATTCCGGTTGTCGCGATTCTCGATTCGAACGTTGATCCGAGCAATATCGCATTTCCGGTTCCCGGCAATGACGATGCGGCACGCGCCATTCGTCTGTATTGCGAGTCGGTCGCGGCTGCGGCAACCAAGGGCGGCCAGGACGCTTCGGTTGCAGCGGGCGAAGATCTCGGCGCAGCGGTAGCGCCTCCGGTCGAGCAGATCGTATCGAGCGAAGCCAATGCCAGTGCGATGGTTTCCGGAGAGGAGGCCGCAGTTGCCGATATCGCCGAAATAGCGGCCGAACTGGAACAGGCTGACAAGGCCCCTGCTGCGGAAGAGCCAAAGGCTGAAGAGAAAGCTGCCCCGAAAAAGGCGGCAGCCGAGAAAGCCGATGCGAAGAAGGACGAAGAAAAGGCTGACGAAAAAGCCTGAACTTGAAGCTTCTTTCTACGGTCATATATTGGCGGTAACAAAACATAAGAGGGGCGGCATGCTTGCCGCCCCCATTTCACATTTCCCGACCAAGAAATTGAGGAACGAATAATGGCTATTACAGCAGCAGCAGTGAAAGAACTGCGCGAGCGCACCGGTGCAGGCATGATGGATTGCAAGAAGGCACTGAACGAAACCAATGGCGACATTGAAGCAGCGGTTGACCTGTTGCGGACCAAGGGTCTGGCTGCCGCGCAGAAGAAATCGAGCCGTACGGCGGCTGAAGGTCTGGTCGGTGTTTCCGTTGACGGGACCAAGGGCGTCGCCGTCGAGGTGAATAGCGAAACCGACTTTGTTGCCAAGAACGACCAGTTCCAGGATTTTGTTGCCAAGGTTACAAACGTAGCGCTTGGGCTGAACGAGGATGATGTCGAGGCGCTGGCCGCTGCCGACTATCCTTCCGGCGGCACGGTAAAGGACGTGCTGACCAACAATATCGCGACCATTGGTGAAAACCAGGCGATCCGCAGGATGAAAACGGTTGAGGTCTCCAAGGGTCTCGTCGTTTCCTATATCCACAATGCGGTTACCCCAACCATGGGCAAGATCGGTGTCCTGGTTGCGCTGGAAAGCACGGCTGGCGCCGATGTTCTGGAACCACTGGGCAAGCAGATCGCCATGCATATTGCAGCTGCGTTCCCGCTGGCGCTGAACGCAGACGGCCTCGATCCGGAATTGCTCGCTCGCGAGCGCGCGATTGCGACGGAAAAGGCTGCTGAATCTGGCAAGCCCGACAATATCGTCGAAAAAATGGTCGACGGCGCGATGGCCAAATTTGCCAAGGAAAATGCACTGCTCAGCCAGACTTTCGTGATGGACAACAAGACTCCTGTCTCGCAGGTTGTGGAACAGGCCGGCAAGGCCGCTGGCGCAGACATCAAGCTGACCGAATATGTCCGGTTCCAGCTTGGCGAAGGCATTGAGAAGAAAGAAGAAGATTTTGCAGCGGAAGTCGCTGCTGCGGTTGCCGGCTAATCGAGCGACAGATTGAATATTTCAGGCGGTAACGCTTGGCAGCATGGCGCGGACTATCTATGGTCTGCGCCATCACTGTATTTGGGGCCGGGCGATGATTCCGGCGGGATGGGATTTGCATGAAAAGACCCGCGTTCAAGCGCATTTTGCTGAAACTGTCTGGCGAAGCCCTGATGGGGTCGAACGAATTCGGCATCGACCCGGAAACGGTCAACCGGATCGCGGCAGAAGTGAAATCCGCGAAAGAGGCGGGATTTGAACTTTGTCTGGTCGTGGGCGGCGGCAATATTTTCCGCGGGCTGGCTGCGGCGGCGAAGGGCTTTGACCGGACCAGTGCCGACTATATGGGCATGCTGGCAACGGTGATGAACGCGCTGGCAGTCCAGAATGCGCTGGAGCAGATGGGCTGTGACACGCGGGTCCTTTCCGCCATTCCCATGGCAAGCGTGTGCGAGCCCTATATCAGGCGCAAGGCAGTCAGGCATCTGGAAAAGGGACGGATTGTCATTTTTGCCGCCGGTACAGGCAATCCCTATTTTACCACGGATACGGCTGCAGCATTGCGGGCAGCGGAAATGGGCTGCGAAGCCCTGTTCAAGGGCACGAGCGTCGACGGTGTCTATAATGCCGATCCGAAACTCGATGCCACCGCTAGTCGCTATGACGAATTGAGCTTTGACCAGGTTTTGAGCGACAATCTGAAGGTGATGGACGCGAGCGCGGTCGCGCTCTGTCGCGAAAACAAGATACCGATCGTCGTCTTTTCGATCCGGGAGCAGGGCAATCTGGCGACCGTTTTGGGTGGTGGTGGAACCGCCACCATGGTCGGAACGACTGAATAATATTTAGAGGAAACCGCCATGGCAAAATATGACAAAGCCGATCTGCAAAAAAGGATGCTTGGTGCGCTGGAAGCGCTCAAGCACGATTTGAGCGGGTTGCGCACCGGTCGGGCCAATATCGCCCTTCTGGATACGATCAAGGTAGAGGTATACGGCTCCAACATGCCGCTCAATCAGGTCGCCACCGTGTCTGTGCCGGAACCGCGCATGCTGTCGGTCCAGGTCTGGGACAAGGGCAATATCCAGCCCGTGGAAAAGGCGATCCGCTCTGCTGGTCTGGGATTGAATCCGATGGTCGACGGCCCCAATATCCGGCTTCCGATCCCCGACCTGACCGAGGAACGCCGCAAGGATCTGGCCAAGCTGACTGGCCAGTTTGCCGAGAAGGCCCGGATCGCGATCCGCAACGTCCGGCGGGACGGCATGGATGATCTGAAAGCCGACGAGAGCAAGAAGGAAATCAGCGAGGACGACAAGAAGCGGCTCGAGACCGAAGTACAGAAACTGACCGACGAGATGATCGCCGAAGCCGACAAGCTGGCCGAAGCCAAAGAGCAGGAAATCCTGACCCAGTGAAGCTCGCCCGGTCCAAGAAAGGTTCCGAGGATCCGGTCGCGGGAACGGCCGGGATATCCGACCCGACCTGTGGCGCCCGGCATGTCGCGATCATCATGGATGGCAATGGGCGATGGGCAAAGCGCAAGCTTCTGCCGCGGGCGCTCGGCCACAAGAAAGGCGTCGAAGCGGTCCGCAATATTGTCCGCGTCGCGGGAAAAATGGGACTGGAGGTGCTGACCCTCTATGCCTTTTCCTCGGAAAACTGGAATCGACCGCAAGATGAAATCAGCGATCTCATGGGATTGCTCAGGGAATATATACAGTCGGACATTGATGAATTTGTCGACAATGGCGTGCGGCTGAAGGTCATCGGTAACTACAAGGCGCTGGACGCGGATATCGTTGCGATGATCGACAATGCGATCGAAAAAACTGCCGGAAACAGCAGGATGACCTTGGCCGTGGCGCTCAATTATGGCGCACAGGATGAAATGCTTCGTGCGGTTCAGAATATTGCGAGTCGGGTAAAATCCGGTGAGCTCGAGCCGGAGGCGATTGATCTTGGTGATATCTCGGGTGCTCTGGATACTGCCGATCTGCCGCCGCTGGACTTGCTGATCAGGACGTCGGGAGAATTGCGCCTGTCCAATTTTCTGTTGTGGCAGGCGGCTTATTCGGAACTATATTTTACCGACACGCTGTGGCCCGATTTCGACAAGGCCGAGCTTGAGAAGGCATTGCAGTCCTTTGGTAGCCGTGAACGACGGTTCGGTGGCCGCTGATCATGGCTGAACCCGCTGCTCCAGCACCCGTCAAGGCCAATGAACTGAGATCGCGAGTCATAGTGGGCGCGGTTCTGATTGCCGCAGCCGTTCTGGCGGAATATTTCGGCGGGATTTTCCTCTGGCTTCTTGTGGTGCTCATGGCGCTGGGGATCATGAGCGAATGGGCGGGACTGACCGGCCGCCGGGACAACCGGCTGCTGGCGATGTACGCCTTGTCGGTACCGCTCGCGATCATGTCGCCCTGGGCCGCGGGGCCATCCTTTCTGGCCTTGGGACTGATCATGGGCGCCGCCATGTTCGTTGCCGTATTCGACCGGTCGGCAAAGCTGGCTGCGGGTGTCTTCTACGCCGGCCTGCCGGCTCTTGCGATCGTCTATTTGCGGGAAATCGATCAGGGCATTCTGATCGTATTCTGGACCCTTGCACTGGTATGGGCCACCGACATCGGTGCCTATTTTTCCGGCCGGGCGATCGGCGGCCCGAAACTCGCTCCGCAATTCAGTCCCAACAAGACCTGGGCGGGCCTGATCGGCGGCGTCATCCTGACCGCAGTGGTCAGCTATTTGCTTCATCTTTATTGGGCGCTTCCACTCTACCTGGCGCTGCTCAGCATCCCGCTGGCGGTTCTGGCGCAAATGGGAGACCTGTTTGAAAGCTGGCTCAAGCGCAAGGCGGGGGCCAAGGACAGCGGAACCATCTTCCCGGGACATGGCGGCGTGATGGATCGTCTCGACGGTCTGATTCCCGTGGCCCCGGTCGTCGCCCTGATCTTGCTGATCAACAGCCTGCCGGCCCCCTCATGACCAGGTCGGTCTCCATTTTCGGAGCGACAGGATCGGTGGGCCAGTCGACTCTGGACCTGATCCGCCAGCATCCCGATCAATATGAAATCATTGCCCTGACCGCCAACGGCAACGCTTCCGAGCTGGCCGCGCTGGCCCTGGAATTTTCAGCGCAAGTCGCGGTCGTGGCCGAAGATTCTGCTTATGGTGAACTCAGGCAGCTGCTGGCGGGAAGCGCGACAAAGGCCGCCAGCGGCGCCGAGGCCCTGAATGCCGCCGCCGCCCTGGGCGCCGACTGGACGATGGCCGCAATCGTCGGCTGCGCCGGCCTGCCGACCACATTGGAAGCCTTGCGCTGTGGCAAGACGGTGGCGCTGGCCAACAAGGAGGCACTGGTTTCTGCCGGTGCCCTGATGATCACCGAAGCCCGCAAGGCGGGCGCCACGTTGCTGCCGGTCGATTCCGAGCATAATGCGATATTCCAGGCGCTTCAGGGTGGCCGGATCGACCAGGTCCGCATGATCACCCTGACCGCCAGCGGCGGTCCGTTTCGCACTTGGACACGCGAACAGATGGCCGGCGTGACGCCGGAGCAGGCGGTGGCGCATCCCAATTGGGACATGGGCGCCAAGATTTCGGTCGACAGCGCGACGATGATGAACAAGGGGCTGGAACTGATCGAGGCCCATCATCTGTTTCCGGTCGGGCTGGAGAATATCGAGATACTGGTACACCCCCAATCGGTCATCCATTCGATGGTAGAATATCAGGATTGCTCCACGCTGGCGCAGCTGGGCTCGCCGGACATGCGGATACCCATCGCCAGCGCGCTGGCCTGGCCGGAACGGATGACGACCAATTGCCGGCCTCTCGACCTGGCGGAAATCGGCAGGCTGGATTTCGAACGACCCGATGAAGACCGCTTTCCCGCCACCAGGATCGCGCGGGCCGCGATCAAGGCGGGCGGCGCGAAACCGGCGATGCTCAACGCGGCAAACGAAGTGGCGGTCGCGGCGTTTCTCGATCGGGCGGTTCAGTTTCTGGACATCACAGAGATTGTAACACGGCTGCTAGACAGTTATAGCCCGCCGGACCCGAACATGTTGGCGGATATTTTTGCGATAGACAAGGAAACGCGCGTGCGGACCCAGCAACTGGTCGAGGAATTGAAGGTTTGACGGATAATCCCGGTATCTTGCTGACGCTTCTGGCGTTTCTGATCGTCATCGGTCTGCTCGTCTTCGTGCATGAAATGGGGCATTATCTTGTTGGCCGCTGGTGCGGCGTCAAGGCGGAGACCTTTGCCATCGGTTTCGGCAAGGAAATTGCCGGCTGGACCGACAAGCGCGGAACCCGATGGAAAATCTGCATGCTGCCTCTGGGCGGCTATGTCCAGTTTGCCGGGGATATGGACCCGTCTGGCACCAAGAGCTCGGATTGGCTGAGCCTGCCGGTCGAGGAACGCAATCAGACGTTCCAGTCAAAGTCTCTCTGGCAGCGTTCGGCGATCGTGTTCGCAGGGCCGGCCATCAATTTCATTTTCGCCATCCTGATCATCATGGGCTTTGTGATCGCCTATGGCACTAGCGCGACCCTGCCTGTTGCCAGCGAAATTTCTCCCAATTCGACGGCGGCCGCGATTGGCATGAAGCCAGGCGACCGGATCATATCGGTCGATGGAGAGAAGATCGAACTGTTCGAGGATCTGCGCCAGAAAATCATGCTGATTCCCGAGCAGAATGTGGAAATTGTCTATGAGCGGGAAGGTCAGCGCATTGCTAGGGAGGGCAGGACGGGCGTCCAGATATTGAAGGACAGGTTCGGCAACGAGTATCGGCTTGGCTTGCTGGGCATGTCGTCCAGCCAGGTGGAATGGCGCCCGGTCCCTCCGCTGGAGGCCCCTGCCGTTGCAGTAGACAAGACCATAGGGATTGTGGATCAGATCATCACTACCCTCGGTCAGGTTATCACGGGCAAGCGTTCGATCAAGGAACTCGGCGGCCCGCTCAAAATTGCCCAGGTTTCCGGTGAACAGTTCAAACTGGGACTGGAAAGCTTCATTCTTTTTGTCGCGCTAATCTCAATTAACTTGGGGTTCATCAACTTGCTGCCAATCCCGATGCTGGATGGAGGCCATCTGATGTTCTATGCGATCGAGGCGGTGCGGAGAAAGCCGGCAAGTGCGAAGGTGCAGGAATGGGCTTTCCGGTCGGGTTTGGCACTGGTCATGGTGTTCATGCTGGTGGTAACGTTCAACGATTTATCGTCATTTGGTCTATTCCGGTCTATCTCCGGCTGATTGACCATTGATTGACACGCTGCATTGGGGCAGGGGGTTGGCGAAGCTTGTGCCTTGGGGCCAGGTTGATTTTATTTTTGGTTTATGGTGTGAAAGCGAGTTTGTCTGTGAATCATAAAAAGCGACTTCTGCCCTTGTTGATGTGCGGCACCATTTTGGGTGGCACGGCGGTTTCTTCGCAGGCGCAAGCGCAGGATGCGGCACAGGCCGCGCCGGCGGCACCGGTGGAGGATCCCGCGCAAGCTGGGGATCCCGTACAAGCCGAGGATACCATACAGACCATCGTCGTCGAGGGGGCCCAGCGACTGGAACCGACGACCGTCATGTCCTACATGAAATTGCGGGTCGGGCAGCCTTATACCCAGGAGGCGGCCGATCAGGCCCTGAAGGACCTGTTCGAAACGGAACTGTTCAAGGATGTCAGTATCCGGAACAATCAGGGTGCGGTGATCATCGAGGTCGTCGAGAATCCCGTGATCAACCGCATCTTGCTGGAAGGCAACAAGCGAATCAAGGAAGACAAGATCTTTCCCGAGATCCGGCTGGCACCGCGACAGATATTCACACGTTCGAAGGTCCGCGCCGACGTCGCTCGAATCATCGAGCTCTATAAGCGCAAGGGACGTTTTGCGGCCAGCGTCGAGCCGAAAATGGTGCAGCTCGACCAGAATCGCGTCGATATTGTTTTCGAGATCAACGAGGGCCCCAAGTCGAAGGTCCAGCAGATCAACATCCTTGGCAATGAAGAATTTTCGGATGGCAAGCTGCGCGGCGAAATGGTCACCAAGCAGTCGCGCTGGCATCGATTCTTCAGCTCCAGCGACACTTATGATCCGGATCGCCTGGCCTTTGACCAGCAAAAACTGCGTCAATTCTATTTGACCGAAGGCTACGCCGATTTTCGCGTCATCTCCGCCGTGGCCGAACTCACCCCCGACAAGCGTGATTTCATCATCACCTATGTCGTGGAAGAAGGGGATCGTTACAAATTTGGTGACGTAACAGTGGAAAGCGAGATTCGGGATTTCACTCCGGAATTCCTGACCTCTCAGCTACCGATGAAATCCGGAGATTTCTACAACGCCAAATTGGTGGAAGATACCGTCGAGCGACTGTCGGAAACAGCCGGGCTTTTCGGATATGCGTTCGCCGACATCCGCCCGCAATTTACACGCAACAAAGAAACGCTGACCATGGACATCCTGTTCCAGGTCGCGGAAAGTGATCGCGTCTATGTCGAGCGTATCGACATCAACGGGAACACCCTGACGCAGGACAAGGTCGTACGCCGGGAATTCCGGCTGAACGAGGGCGATGCGTTTAACAGCTTCCAGGTCAAGCGCTCTGCAAACCGTATCAAATCATTGGGCTTTTTCCAGGAAGACCTGGAAATCGAGCAGAAGCAGGGTAGCGCACCCGACCGTATCATCCTGGAAGCCAATGTTGAAGAAAGGGCGACCGGCGAACTGCAGCTTTCGGCCGGTTTCTCCAGTGTCGAGAATTTCATTCTGCAGGCGTCGGTGCGGCAACGCAACTTCCGCGGCAAGGGCCAGGAACTGCGCGCGAGTGTCAGTTATTCCAGCTTTTCGCAATCGATCGAACTCGGCTTTACCGAGCCCTATCTGTTCGACCGCAATATCGCCGTTGGCGCCGATATTTTCCGGCGGGATCTGAACAGCTTCAATTTCGTCAACAACAACCGCGAAACAACCTTCGAGCAGCTGACTACGGGTTTCCAGATCCGGGCGGGCGTTCCGATCACCGAATATCTCTCCGCCTCCTTCCGTTATGGCCTCAGCCAGGATGATGTGACGCTGGAGCCGAGCCTGTTCTTCACGGACAGCAATGGAGACGGGATAAGAGGCAACAGTCCCGCCGATGATTGTGATCCGATTATCGCAGGTCGCTTCCTGTGCGATGCGCTGGGTTCACGCACCACATCTTCGATCGGCGCGTCCCTGATCTATGATGATCGGGACAACCGGATACGGCCGACCCGCGGGCAGTCGATCGTCGGCAGCGTTGATTTTGCTGGCCTGGGCGGAAGTGTCAAATATATCCGGGGCCGTTTGAACGCCTCCAAGCACTGGCGTGTCTTGGGCGACTTCATATTTACGGTAAGTGGGGAAGGCGGCTATATCCATCCGCTGGAGGATCGCTCGACGACCCCTGGGGATGGTATTGATGATGTTCGGCTGACAGATCGCTTCTTCCTGGGTGAGCCTCAGATTCGCGGTTTCGATATTCGCGGCGTGGGTCCGCGCGTTGTGCGTTCATCCACTATCCCTGGCCTTGATGCCAACGGCAATCCCATCAACGAGATTGTGGAAGTGACCAACGGTCGCCAGACCGACGATGCCATCGGCGGTCGTGCTTATTATCTGGGCCGCGCCGAACTTGAAATCCCGCTGGGATCAGGGGCACGCGAACTGGGCCTGCGGCCCTCGATTTTTGTCGATATCGGCGCGGTGTTCAAGGTCACGAAACCCTTGCTGCTAACCGACCTTCAGACGCAGCGACAACGGACAATCTTTGACAGTGACGGCAATGTCGTTGGTGTTGCGCCGGAATATCTGACCGTGGATGCCGATGGCAATGCAACCGTCACGCTTGATGCAGTCGATGCCAACGGAAATCCAAATCCGATTGCCACCAATTTTGTCGAGCGCTTTTTCGGGGATTCTCCGAGCCCGCGTGTTTCCGTGGGCTTTGGCGTAAACTGGAATTCACCATTTGGTCCATTCAGGATCGACATCGCCAAGGCTCTGCTAAAAGAGCCAGGCGATGACACCAAACTTTTCACTTTCAATGTAGGAACACAATTCTGATGAAACGTTTTTTCAAAACCGCACTTACCCTTCTCACCGTTACCGCTGCGCCCCTGGCTTTCGGCTCGGTCGCAACTGCACAGGTTTCCGGCATCGCTACGGCCAACCCGACGATTGCCATTGCCAAGACCAAGGCTTTCTCCGCTGCTTATTCGCAGATTGGTACGCAGTATAAATCCTCTTTTGATCAGATTGATGCGCGCAACCAAACGCTGAACGGATTGCGGGCCCAGCTCGATACGGACAAAAACAAGCAATTGACCCAGCAGGAACTTGACGCAGCGATGAGGGCCAACAGTCCTGTTCTGAAGAGCATCGAAACGGAAGAGAATGAAATCCAGAAGTTGCAAACCCCTGCCATCAAGGCGCAGATGTTCGCCATAGAGAATATTTTCAGGGAATATTCCAACGCTCAGCAGCAAGTTGTCGCAGACAAGAAAATCGGCGTTATCCTGAGCCCGGATGCCTTCATCTATGCGCCGCCGCAGACAGATGTCACGGATGATATCACGGCGGCTCTGGACAAAAGAGTTCCCACCGTCAGCACCACTCCTCCCGCGGATTGGCAACCACAGCGCAACACGATATCCTTGCATCAGCAGATACAGCAACTGCTCATGGCAAGTGCGCGCAATCAGGCGGCCCAGCAGCAGCCTCCGGCTGCTCAGCCAGCCAGTCGCTAATCGACCCTCGATGGCCGAGCCGCTCGACTATGATGTAACCAGGGTGATGGCGGTGCTGCCGCACCGCTATCCCATGCTTCTGGTCGACCGGGTGGAAGAGCTGGTAAAGAATGAATCCATCCGGGCGGTGAAGGCCGTTACGATGAATGAAGGCTTTTTCCAGGGGCATTTCCCGGGTCGACCGATCATGCCCGGCGTGATGATTGTCGAAGCGCTGGCGCAGGCTGCCGGCGTCCTTGCCATGGAAAGTTTTGACATGGTGGGGTCAGGCAAGCTGGTCTATTTCATGGCGATTGACGGTGCAAAATTCAGGCAGCCGGTGGAACCTGGCTGCCTGCTGTCCCTGAACGTGAAATTTGAACAGAAGCGCGCGCGCGTCTGTAAATTTTCGGGTCGAGCCATGATTGGCGACAAGCTGGCTGCCGAGGCGAGCTTTACCGCGATGATTGCCGACCCGCCTGCGGCATAAGCTTTTTCAAAAGAATCTTGCCCTTTTCCCGTTCGGCAGTTAATGGGCCGCTTCCGTTAAATTTATTCGCTTTGGGTCTGGTCGGAAACCAGCCCGTATAGGAGCCGAAAATGAAATCCGATACGCATCCCGACTATCACATGATCACCGTTCAGATGACCGATGGCTCAACCTATCAGACCCGTTCGACCTGGGGCAAAGAAGGTGACACGCTGCAACTGGACATCGATCCCTCATCGCACCCGGCATGGACCGGTGGCAACCAGCGCTTGCTCGATCAGGGCGGCCAGGTCGCTCGCTTCAACAAGCGCTTTGGTGGTTTGTCGCTCAAAAAGAGCTGATCTGCATCGGAGCTTCGGTTCCCCAGTAAATTACCACAAATCGATTTGCCCAAGCCAGGGAGTCAGCAGGGAAAGCTTTTCCCGATAGATCTCTGTCGCCCGTTCGGTCGTGGTCTGTACAAACTGAACCCGCGAGCCCGATCGCAACTGTCCGATCAGATGACGGTCGGCCCGGATGACCTGCGCGATTCTCGGATAGCCTCCGGTAGTCTGGGCATCGGGACCAAGCAGATAAGGATGGCCGCTTGGCGGCAACTGGATTGTACCGGGAAACACTGCGGCGCTTGGCATGTCCGAAACTTTTTCGGTTCCAAGAGGCGCCCCCTCGAGCATCATGCCCATGCGGCTGGCTCTGGCACCCACAAGATAGGATTTTTGACAAAGATCCCCTATCGGGCTTTCAATCGGACCATTGGCTTCCGGGCCAGGGAGGACCCTCAGCACATGGTCGTCGCTGAAGTGCGGCCTGAGCGCCCGGGGAGTGGTCCGGTCAATGATTCCAGTGGTTGTCTCCTGCGAAAGCGGGACAATATCATTGTCCTTGAGAGCCCGGCCATGGAAACCGCCAAGCCCCGCAGCGAGACAGGTTGATCTGCCGCCGAGCAATTCATCTGCACGGATTTCTGTGGATATGGCCAAATAGGTCCGGCAACCGGCATGGCTCGGGCCGATATGCAGCGAGTCTCCCGCAACAACCGGCCGTGTCTGGTGCTGCAGCATTTCCTCGCCATTGATTCGAACAGATTTGGCGGAACCAACCACGGCGATCAGACAGGAATCCGCTATCTCGAAAATTGCATCCGTTAGCGTGATTTCAAGGGCAATGGCACCATGGGACTTGCCGACCAGACAATTGGCCAGCGCCAGGGAAAGACTATCGGCGGCCCCGGCAGCCGGCATGCCGAGGTGGCGATGTCCCTGGAAGGGAGCGCCCTGCAAGGTCATTTGCAGGCCAGCCTTCAGAATCTTGATACTCATTTGTCATCTGCTCGCGGCCAGCTATCAAATGTCTGCCGTGAGATGGGTTCGAACCGCACCGTCTGTCCGGCCGCAAGCAGGGCTGGCTGCTCTTGTCTTGGATCAAATAGACGGAGCGGGGTGCGACCGATAATCGGCCAGCCGCCTGGACTGTCAAAAGAATATATGCAGCTTTGCCGGCCAATGATGCCGATCGAACCGGCGTGGACCAATTGTCTTGGATCGGCCAGCCGGCCAATTGCGGGACAGGGGTCAGGGCTGTCGAGATAGGCAAAGCCCGGCATGAAGCCCAGCATCGCTACCTGTTGCTCCCGGGATGCGTGCCATTCTGGGAACCTGTCTGCCTCGATTCCGATTTTCTCGGCAACAAATGCAAGGTCCGGAGCCAGATCCCCTTCGTAACATAGGGGAATGGTCACCATGGGGACAGATGCGCGGTTCACCTTCCTCGCATCGTTCAGTTGTCGGCTCGCCAACCCGGCCGCATCATCGGGAGAAAGCAGCCAGGGGTCAAACTGAACCGCGATACTGTCCATGCCGGGAATGATTTCGGTCCACTGTCCGCTGGCAGCAAAGGCAGCTTGGGCTGCCAGAATCGAATCCCGGTCGGGTCGCTGAATGCTGATCCAGTCGTCGCAGACATGGATCAGGGGGTCGTTTTTCGGCATTATTGCACAGATCCGACCGCGATTCCGGCATTTTCGAGCGCCATACGCATATTTATTGCCGTTTTCAGTGCACCATCGCTATCCGAATGGACGCACAGGCTGTCGGCCTTCAGGACCAGCGCGCTACCGTCCTGCGCGGTCAGCGCGGTTCCGGTTGCAAGGGCCAGCCCTTGACCAATTCGGTCTTCCTCGTCCGCTATCACGGCACCGGCTTCGCTGCGCGGGACCAGCCTCCCGGCGGCGGTATAGCGCCGATCGATAAAGGCTTCGGCAATGAACGGGACTTTTTCTTCCCCGGCCATTTGCTGGACAAGCGAACCCGGCATGCCGACCAGCGCCAGATTGGCCCTTCCCGCCATCTTGACCAGAAGGTCGGCCAGGGTCCGATCATCCTGCGCATCATTGTACAGGGCGCCATGCGGTTTGAGATGAGTCAGTGCTATCCCGACCTCTGCCGCGATGGCCGCGATATCGCGCAACTGACTGGTCAAACATGCTTCCAGTTCTTCCAACGGGAGATCCATCGATTGCCGCCCGAAGCCGTCGCGATCCGGATAGGAGGGGTGAACTCCGGGCGCGACATGTTTCAACTTGGCATTTGCCAGCATGGTCCGCATCGACGCCGGGGAACCGGCATGGCCACCGCAGGCAATGTTGCAACTGGAGACGATGTCCATGATTGCTATGTCGCGCGCTGTTCCGTCCGGGCTTTCATCTTCGCCAAGGTCGGCATTGAGATCGATTATCGATGTCATGGTCAGAACCCTAGCGCACGGGCGATCAAACGGAAACCCAGGGTGCTTGTGACCAGCAGAATAACTGCTCCGAGGATATTGGCCTGGAGTCCGTTCGCATGCGATCCCAGCAGTTCCTTGTTGTTCGCCAGCCTGATCAGAAAAATCGCTACGATGGGCAACAGCAATCCGTTGGCAATCTGGGCAACGAAAATCAGCTCAACCGGGCGATATCCCAACAATGACGCGACCGTACCTGTTGCAATCACAATCAGCGCGCCGACTTGAAATGGCCTACGCGAGTTGGAAGACTGGAAAATTTCCTGGACAATATAACCTGTAGCCAATGGGGCGGTAATGGCGGAGGTCAGGCCGGCTGCAAACAGACCTGCACCCAGCGTAACTGTGGCCAGGCTCCCGAACAGGGGGCTGAGCTGCTGCGCCATATCCACTGCATTTTCGATTGTCTTGCCACTGCCAAAAAGGCTGGCCGCAGCCGTAGCCAATATCGTCATCGACACCAGGCCACCGATACCAATAGAAATCGTATTATCCAGCTGGGCTTCGGGCAACTGCTCCGCATTCCAGCGCTCGCGCACGCTGGCGGCATGCAGAAACAGATTATAGGGTACGATGGTGGTGCCGATCAGCGCGATTGCGGTCATCAACCCGCCATCGGGCACGGCGGGGACAAACCCCCGCAATACAGTCCCGAGATCCGGCCTGATCAGTAGAAAGGTCAGGAGAAAGGCCGCGCTCATCAGCATTACCAGCGCTATCAGGATATTCTCTACCCACTTGGGCTTCGAGAAAACCAGCATGGCTGATGCGAATAGGGCAATGGTGATGATGACCGGTGCGATGCCAAAGGCCAGGGGGCCGCCGTTAATGGCTTCCAGTCCGAGCGCGGCACCGGACATATTGCCCGCCTCATAGGCGGCATTGCCCATTACCAGAGCGGAGATCAACAACAAGGCCGCCAGTGCGCGAATGATGGGCGATGCAATGGTCTTCATCATCGCTTCCGCCAATCCCAGCTGCGTGACCAGGGCGATACGGATCGCAAATGACTGGAGAATGATGGTGGTGATAGTGGCAAATAGCAGCGCCCAGAGCAGCGCAAAGCCGAAATTAACGCCTGCCAGGGTGCAGGCCGTAACGGTTCCCGGGCCGATGAACGCCGCGGAAACCATCATCCCGGGGCCAGGTCGATAGCGCAGAAGATTCATGCCGTCAGGTGCAATGGATTAACCGTTCCACGGCCAGGGTTTCTCGCGGTACCATTTGGTAATGACATATTTTGTCCCTTTGCGCACCTTCATCCCGTGATGCAGTGTCCAGTTGTTCACCGAGCCGTCCGGATTGCGGTTATTCCAGCATAGCATTGTTCCGGTTTCCGGGACGAAGCTCTTCTTGAAATGGGTGAACCGGGTCGCACCCCCGGAGTCCGGTTCATTGAGATAGATCATGAAGGTCCAGCTTCGTTGTCCGGAAACGGAGCAATATTTCTGAAAATCGCTGCCATGGGGATCGAAGAAATCCGTGTGTGCCTTGAATTCCTGGCCAACGGCGTAGCGCTGACCTTGCAGTGGCTCGCCAAATTGTGCGTCGATATCGGCAAAATTGCAGATTTTTGCGTCAATTTCAGCCACGAAAGCGTTCGTATGATCGAGGTCGCAGGTCTCGCTGGTGCGAAAATATTCGTCACCATTGGGATCGGCAATAGCAGAAGGCCGCCGTTTTTCGTCGATCAGCGTGATCAGCTTGCTGCACTCTCCCGGGCTGAGAAAATTTTTCAAAATGCATAATTCTATCTCCCTGCGTGGAAAACGCTGCACTTTGCCCAATGCGACGAGATAGTCAGCCGACGTATTATTGGCTTCTGTCATACGAACGTCCAAAACTGCTCCTAACTACCGCGCGTCACGATAAATCAATCCGCGTTGTTCGCAACCGCTGTTTGCGGGTTCGGCCAATCGGAATATAAGCGAGGTCGATGCAAAGAGTTTCCCCAATTGCCCGCAATCGCAACGGCTTCACATTGGTCGAGATGATGGTGGCGCTGTTCATCTTTGCGATGCTGTCCGTGGCAGGCGTGATCATGCTGCGTTCGGCCGTCGACAGTGACGAGGTGACCGCGGAAAATCTGGGTCATATGGCGGAAATGCAGCGCTTCGTTTCCCTGATGGAGGCGGATTTGAGCCAGGCCTTGCCGCGCACGGCCCGCGATGATCGCGGTGATCGGCAACCGGCCTTTGCGAGCGAGACGGGTGGACCGCAAGCTGCTTTCCTGAAATTTACGCGCGGAGGGCAAAGCAATATCAACGGCGAAGCCCGATCCAATCTGGAGCGAGTGGAATATCGGCTGGCGGAGGGGAAGCTCGAGCGATGGCGATACCGGATGACCGACGGCGGTTCGATCGATCAGCCGTCTGTGCTGATTTCGGATATCGAGTCCCTCGAACTGCGTTTTCGCGACAAGCGTGGACAGTGGTCGAATCGGTGGGAGACCGAAAGGCTGGTGGACTTGCCGCGTGCGATAGAAATGCAATTTGACCAGAAAGGGCGTCGCTACCGGCATCTGTTCCTGGTCGGGACGGGATATCTGTGAGCGAGGTGCGGCAAATCGGGGGCGGGAAGGAACGCGGTGCAGCGCTGCTGACGGTATTGTTGCTGGTTGCGGTAATTGCGATCCTGGCTGCGCACGGCATTGACCGGTTGGCGGGAGCGACCAAGCTTGCCTCCAATGCGCGGGAATTGTCGCAGGCCAAGGCCTATCTGATTGCCGCTGAATCGATCGGAATGGAGGCTGCGGAACAGATAGTATCCGCTTCTCCCGGCCGGACAATCAATGTTGGCGGCTGGAACGGCAAGGAACAGAAATTTCCGGTATCCGGCGGGATTATTACAGCTACCCTGGCCGACGGGGGCAATTGTTTCAATATCAACAGCCTAGTCACCCAGCAGGAGGCCGTCCTTTCTGCGCGGCCGGAGGGCATGGCGCAATTTTCCCGGCTGATGGTCATGCTGGGCATATTGGACGGAGATGCCGCCGACATTGCGGAATCGGTTGCAGACTGGATCGACAGCGACAGTGTGGCAGCGCCCCGCGGGGCAGAAGACCAATATTATCTGCAGCTGGAAAGTCCCTATCGTACGGCCAATGCTTTGATAGTCGATGTCAGCGAATTGCGGACAATCAAAGGCGTTACGGATGACGTATTTGTCCGTCTGGCACCCTGGCTCTGTGCTCTGCCAACCACCGATCTTTCGCCGATCAATATCAACACGCTGCGTCCGGACCAGGCGATCCTGCTTGCAATGCTCGGAGAAACTCCTTCCGACCTGACGCCTGCGCGGCAATTTCTGGGGCGGCGGCCGGAATTGGGATATGGCAGTCTGAATGATTTCTGGGGCCAATCCTACCCCGCCAGCCTGGGGGCTTCTCCTGAAGTGCAAAGCCAGGCCAAACTGACCACCCGCTGGTTTCGCGTCGATCTGGCGGTGGAGATGCAAAGCGCGCTGGTCGAGGAGCGGGCTCTGATCGATGCCGGGCGGCAACCCGCCCGGCTTGTCCACCGGCAGCGCGGGGATGCGTTTTAATTCAGATTCGCCTTGCTAAATGCTTGACGATTGCCACCCGCTGTCCCTATGCACCGCGGCGCAATGCGGCTTTTATGCGCGCGGCTTGTGGCGATCGTAGCTCAGTTGGTTAGAGCGCCGGTTTGTGGTACCGGAGGTCGGGGGTTCAAGACCCCTCGATCGCCCCATTTTCCCATGAGAAGCAGAAGAAGGGCAAGGTCATTACCACATGGCCGGATCCGAAACTCTTTCTTTATTTGTAATTTAATTATAGCTATGGGATATTTAATTACTCCAATTTGCCAGGAACAACAGCATGACCGTGATGTGGGATTTGCCGGATTTTGACGACCATGAGGCCGTCCATTTTTTTCATGATGTCGACTCCGGTCTTAGCGCGATTATCGCCCTGCATAGCACCCATCTCGGCCCTGGTGCCGGGGGAACCCGTTTCTGGCATTATGAGAATCGCGAGACTGCGGTAACCGACGCGCTCCGTCTGTCGCGCGGCATGAGCTTCAAAAATGCGATGGCCGGTTTGCCCTTGGGCGGCGGCAAGGCAGTGATTTTGGCTGACCGGAACCGGACCAAGACTCCTGAAATGCTGGCTGCTTTTGGTCGGATGATTGAGTCCCTGGGCGGGCAATATGTAACCGCGGAAGACGTTGGCATAACCGCCGATGACATGGTCGCTTTGACCAAGGAGACCAAATATGTCTCGGGCCTGCCAGTCAGCAAAAGCGGCGAGGCAGGCGGCGACCCCGGTCCCTTTACCGCTATGGGCGTGTATCTGGGGGTGAAGGCAGCGGTGGCCCACAAGCTGGGACGCGATTCGATGGAAGGCGTCCATGTCGCCATTCAGGGCGTTGGCAGCGTCGGCGGCGGTCTTGCCCGGTTGCTCGCCAAGGACGGCGCGAAACTCAGCATTGCCGATATCAACAAGGAACATGCTGCTACCCTGGCACAGGAAACCGGGGCGACGGTCGTCGGTCTCGACGAAGTCATGCGCATAGAGGCGGATGTGTTCAGTCCCAATGCTTTAGGCGCGATCTTGGACAAGGTTTCTATCGCTCATCTCAATGTGCCGATCGTTGCCGGCGGTGCCAACAACCAGCTGGCAACCCCCGAAGACGGACAGCGTATTTTCGATCGCAACATCCTGTTTGCGCCGGATTATGTGATCAATTCGGGTGGCATCATCAGTGTTGGCCTGGAATATCTTGGCGACGGAGATGTCAAGGAAGTCAACCGCCGAGTCGCCATGATCCCTGAACGACTGACCGAGATATGGGCGCAGAGCGCGGCACAGAAATTGCCGGACTCCGATGTCGCGGACAATATGGCGATGAGATTGATCGGACGGTAGGGGGTAGTCCGGCCGGGAGGCTGAATGACCTTTTATTCCAGTCTGTTGCGGTTAATTTTTTCAATCTTCTGATACCAGTGCTTCAACCGGTCGAGCGGGTTTGTCAAATCCGTGCAATCCCATCCACCATTGCAGGGCAATGATCGCGCCCTTGGCCGGTTGCAGCAACGCGCCGATCAGGATGAGCGCCAGAAACATTATGATCGCGAGATTGACCCACATAGAAAAATCGGTCTCGCTGACCATGTAGATGATGATGGGTGCCATGATATGCCCGGTCAAGATTATCGCCACATAGGCAGGAAAATCATCCGCCTGCTGCGGCGTCCAGTCCTGGTCACATATTTGGCAACGGGCCATGGGTTTCAGAAGCTCTGGAAACATCCGGCCTTCACCGCAGCTCGGGCAACGGCCCCGGATGCCCCGCACGGCAGCCTGCAACGCCGTGGTTGGCAAAACCGCAGGCGCAGAATTGTCCGGCCCCTCCATCACTGCATCATCTCCGCTGCGCATGTCATCGTCGATTCTGTCCAGCAAAGTCTTGAATCCGGCCATCAATTCATCCTGTCTCATTGTCACTGAATAGCGGCTGACATTTTTCAGCCGCTTGGTGTTTGTTTTTCACTGGTTGATCCGCCTGTGATCGTGATGCTGTTGGATCGGTGCGGCGAGGCACGGCGGGAAAATTACCAATGATGAAAGGTCACTATACAGACTTAGAATGAATTGTTAATACTGATAAATGATGTTTAAAATATCAAGATGGATGAAAAAATGATCACGTCTCAACAAATGCGTGCGGCCCGGGCCTTGCTCGGTATCGATCAGCGGCAACTGGCCGAATTGGCGGAGCTTTCTTTGCCGACGATCCAGCGCATGGAAGCCTCGGACGGGCAGGTGCGCGGCGTGGTCGATACGCTGGTCAAGGTTATCGGCGCGCTGGAAAACAGCGGCATCGAGCTGATCGGCGAGAATGCCTCCAGCATCGGTATCGGGCGCGGCGTACGCTTGCGCGAGACTCTGGATGGAAAATCCCAGCACAGGGTCGGATCGATCCTGTTTGACCAGGCGAAACCGGAAACGGACGCGGGATAGCGAGCCACGCAGTGCACAGCTTCACCCCCAAATCGGTGACAACCATGCGTGAAGGCTATGGTTTCAGCCTGTTCAAAGCTGACACGATTGCGGGCCTGACGGTCGCCATCGTTGCATTACCGCTCTCCATGGCACTCGCCATTGCCAGCGGCGCATCGCCGGACAAGGGACTGGTCACAGCCGTTATTGCGGGATTTCTGATCTCGTTCCTTGGTGGCTCCCGGGTCCAGGTGGGCGGTCCAACCGGTGCTTTCGTGGTCGTCATTTTCAATGTGATTGCCCTGCACGGCTATGACGGACTGCTGATTGCCACCTTCATGGCGGGCGTGATCCTGATCGCATCCGGGCTGTTCAGGATCGGACGATTGATCAAGTTCATCCCGCACCCGGTGGTGACGGGCTTTACCGCCGGGATCGCCGTGATTATCGCAACCAGCCAGGTGAAGGATTTTCTGGGCCTTTCACTGGACGCAGTTCCTGCCGAATTCCTGCCGAAATGGCAGGCCTATTTTGGCGCGATGTCTTCGGTGCATGTCGCCACGGTGCTGGTCGGTCTGGGCGCGCTGGCTGCGATTGTGCTGCTCAAGAAATTTGCTCCGAGACTGCCGGGATTCCTGATCGCGATCATCCTGGCTTCGGTCGTGGTTGCGCTGCTGAAACTACCGGTCGAAACCATCGGCACCCGCTTTCCGGATATGCCAGTTGGGTTGCCCGCACCGTCATTTCCGGTTCTGTCATGGGCTACCATCGTCGAACTGCTTCCCTCCGCCTTCACGATCGCCTTTCTCGCCGGAATCGAGGCTTTGCTTTCTGCGGTCGTCGCCGACGGCATGACCGGCACCCGCCACCGTTCCAACCAGGAACTCATCGGCCAGGGCATTGCCAATCTGGGGTCGGTGTTGTTTGGCGGCTTGCCGGCAACCGGCGCGATCGCGCGCACCGCAACCAATATCAAGGCCGGGGCCAAGACGCCGGTCGCCGGGATGATGCACGCCTTGTTCCTGCTGCTGTTCGTCCTGTTTGCCAGCGACTGGATGGCCTATGTTCCGATGGCCGCGCTCGCCGCCATATTGTTCATGGTTGCATGGGGTATGAGCGAATATGACCGGTTCATTGCGCTGCTGCGTATGCCCAATAGTGACCGCGCGGTATTATTGCTGACTTTCGGCTTGACCGTGTTTGTCGATCTGACCGTGGCGATTGGCGTGGGGGTTACGCTGGCATCTTTGCTGTTCATGGCGCGCATGAGCGAAACCGTGCTTTTGGAAAACGGAAATTCCATGGTGCGGGACGGCGATCTTGATGACGATGATCTAGGCCAGCGCGACGATCTGCCCAAGGGCGTCGAAGTATTCAGGATCAGCGGACCGGTTTTTTTCGGCGTGGCGGGCGAATTGCTGGATGCCATGCGCAAGATCGGGCGCACGCCGAAGGTGATCATCTTGCGCATGCGGCTGGTACCGATGCTCGATGCCAGCGGCGTGACGATGATCGAGGAATTTATCGAACAGGCCCGGTTGTCGGGATCCAAGATCATCCTGTCCGGTGTGCAAAGTCAGCCATGCCAGATGCTCACCCGCGTCGGCGTTTCGGACGATCAAGCAAGCATATTTTTCGAAACGGACTATGGTTCGGCGCTGTCGCTGGCGGAACAATTGACCGCCACGGTTCACCACTAGCGCGTGGCGCTTGCATCCGCACAAGATCGCAGTCCATGTGCGAGAGAGAGAAAAACGCAAAAACACTTGTCGCTGCGCCGCGCTTCTGCCATCGAAATCCGCAAATGATACTGGACGCGATCTAGCTCGAGGCAATCACCGCTCAATCCATGCACGCTTTTGCAAATCCGACCCGTTTTCTGGCGCTGGCCAAGCCGTTGACCCTTTGGTTTCTGGTTGCCGGTCTCGTGATGGTCCTATCCGGGTCAGCCTATGGCTTGCTCTATGCGCCCGAAGACCGACTGATGGGCGACAGTGTTCGCATTCTCTATATCCATGTCCCCACAGTCTGGTTGGCGATGGGCGGCTGGACCGGTATAGCGGTTGCCAGCATCATGCAGATCGTCTGGCGTCACCCGCTGGCCGCCGTGGCGGCGCGTGCGATAGCGGTGCCCGGGGCTGTTTTTACCGCGCTGGGGCTGATTACTGGGTCCATCTGGGCGCGCCCAACATGGGGAACATGGTGGGTATGGGACGGCCGCGTTACCTCGGTGCTGGTTCTGTTCTTCCTCTATCTCGCCTATATTGCGCTGGCCAATGCCAGTGGCGACAAGGGTGGTGTGTCCCGGGTAACCGCAATTTTCGGGATTGTCGGTGCAATCAATATTCCGATCATCAACCGCTCGGTCGTGTGGTGGAACAGCCTGCACCAGCCGGCCAGCATCACGGTCAGCGGATCGTCGATCGATAGCGCCTTTCTATGGCCGCTGATGGTAAATGTGATTGGCTTCAGCCTGCTGTTCGGGGCAATCGTGCTGATGCGCATGCGCGGCATTTTAGCAGAGACCAAGGTCGAAGCCCGGCTGAAAAGGATGGCAGCCGAATGAACCATTGGCCTTTTGTTCTGGCCTCTTATGCCATAGTGCTGCTTGGCACGGCAGCGGTTATCGTGTTCAGCCTGGCGACAATGCGCAAGGCAGAAAGCAAGGCAGATCAATTGGGTAAAAGGCAATGAAGGCAAAGCATCAAAGGCTGACCCTGGTGCTGCTGGGGCTGGTTGCGCTGATCGGTGCCGGGCTGATGGCTGCCTATGCGCTGCAGGACCAGGCAAGCTATTTCTATACGCCCTCGGATATTGCGGACAAGAAGCCGGCCGCTGGCGTGGCAATCCGGCTTGGCGGCATGGTCGAGGAAGGCTCGATCGAGCATTCAGCCGATGGTGTGACGGTGCAGTTCACGGTGCAGGACGGCACAGCGCGGCAGCTGGTTACCTATACCGGGATCACGCCGGACCTGTTCGTAGAAGGGTCTGGCGTGGTTGCCGATGGCCGGCTCGATGGCAATGGCATGTTTGTCGCAGAGACCTTGCTCGCCAAGCATGATGAAAATTACATTCCCCGCGAGCTGGAGGGCATAGATATGACCGCTGGCCAGCACAAGACAGAAACGCTCGTCCAATGATCGCCGAAACCGGCCTGATCGCGCTGTGGCTGGCGGCTGCGCTGACGCTGCTGCAATTCGCGCTTGGTGCGATTGGCCTGCGCGCGGAGCGAGATGATTATTATGCCGCGATTCGGCCGGTGGCGGTTGCCCAAGGCGTGTTTGTCACCCTGTCGTTCGTGCTGCTGATCTGGCTGTTCCTGCGTTCCGACATGTCGGTCAAGCTGGTGGCGATGAACAGCGCTTCGGTGAAGCCGCTGCTTTACAAATTTGCCGGAACCTGGGGCAATCATGAAGGATCGATGCTGCTCTGGGTGACGGTCATGGGGTTGGCGGGAGCCTTCATTGCCCTGTTCGAACGCTCTCTGCAAAAAAGAACCCTGGTAGCGACGCTGGCGGCGCAGGCATTCATCAGCCTGGGTTTTTACGCCTTCCTGCTGGTGTCGTCCAACCCGTTTGAACGCTTGTTCCCGGTCCCGGCTGAGGGGCAGGGGCTCAATCCGTTGCTGCAGGACCCTGGTCTCGCCTTTCATCCGCCGACGCTATATTTCGGTTATGTCGGGCTTTCGGTCGCCTTTTCCTTTGCCGTGGGCGCGATGATCACGCGCGATGTCGGGCCGGCTTTTGCCAAGGCGATGCGGCCCTGGGTGCTGGGGGCCTGGATATTCCTTACGCTCGGCATTACCGCCGGCAGCTATTGGGCCTATTATGAACTGGGCTGGGGCGGCTGGTGGTTCTGGGATCCGGTCGAGAATGCCTCGCTGATGCCCTGGCTGGCGGCGACCGCCTTGCTCCATTCGGTGACCGTGCTGGCGACGCGCGACGGATTGCGAGCGTGGACATTGATGCTGGCCGTGGTCGCCTTTTCCATGTCGATGATCGGGACCTTTCTGGTCCGTTCCGGCATATTGACCAGCGTGCACGCCTTTGCGGTTGATCCGGAACGAGGCAGTTTCATTCTGGCCCTGCTCGCCATTTATATTGGCGGCGCGATGGCTTTATTCGCGCTTCGGGTCGGCACGGTGAAAGAAGGCTCGCGGTTCGAACTGGTCAGTCGGGAAGGCGCGCTGGTTGCCAATAATCTGTTGCTGTCGGTCATTTTGGCGCTCGTTTTCATCGGCACGCTATATCCGTTGCTGGTGGAAGCAGTGACCGGTGAAAAATTGTCGGTCGGTCCGCCCTATTTCAATCTGGCGACCGGGCCGCTGGCGCTCCTGCTGGTTGCGGCCATGGCGGCCGGTCCGCTGCTGCGCTGGCGCCGCGATAATCCGAAGACATTGCTGAATCGCATTTCGATACCGCTGCTGGTCGCCGCCGCTTCCCTGTTTGCGCTCGTGATATTCACCACCAGCATGTCGATACTTTCGCTGCTCGGCCTGGCGCTGGCAGCCGGGGTCGCGGTCGCCAGTTTCGCGCCGCTATGGAGACGGAATCTGCGACGCACGCCGCTGCATACTTATGGCATGGTGCTTGCCCATTTTGGCGTGGCGGTGGCGCTGGTGGGCATGGCCTCCGAGAGCAGCTTTACCGAGGAAAGACTGGTCGCGGCGAAACCGGGTGATGAAATCACGGTGAACAAATGGAAGCTCCAGTTTGGAGCGATCGAGCCAGTTGCCGGACCCAATTGGACTGCACTGGAAGCGCGGATGACGGCTCAATATGGCGGAGGTGTACTACATGAAATCACCCCGCAGAACCGCATGTTTGCAGCGGCCCAGACCCAGACCAGCGAAGCTGCGCTACTGACCCGCTGGAACGGCCAGCTCTATGTCGTGCTCGGCGACGGTGACAGCGAAGGACGCTGGCAGGTGCGGGTCTGGTGGAAGCCTTTTGTGCCGCTGATCTGGTATGGTGGAATTTTGATCGCGCTTGGCGGCCTGCTGGCGATGATCGGCCGGTTGCGCCGGGGCTTTCAGCAGCGCAAGCAGCGGGAATTTGCCGAGGCAATGCTGTGAACCGCTGGTTGCTCTGGTTGCCGCTCGTGCTGTTCGGCCTTTTCTTTGGCGCGGTCGCGATCGGCCTGATGATGCCCAAGGATAATATCATCGAGAGCAAGATGGTCGGCAAAAAGATGCCGGAATTTGCCTTGCCCGCAGCGATCGAGCAGCGGCCCGCTCTTACCAGTGCCGATCTTTCCGGGGGCAAGCCCACGCTGCTCAATATCTTCGCCAGCTGGTGTGTGCCCTGTATCGCCGAAGCGCCGCAATTGCTGGAGCTGCAGCGGGCCGGCGTAGAAATCAACGCGATTGCCAGCCGCGATACGCCGGAGGATATTGCCAATTTCCTCAACCGCTGGGGCAATCCCTATACGCGGATCGGAACCGACACGACCAGCAAGGTGCAACTGGAGCTGGGTTCGTCCGGCGTGCCGGAGACCTTCGTGATCGACGGCAATGGCGTCATCGTTCATCAGCATATCGGTGATATCCGCGAAGAGGATGTCGCCATGCTGATCAAATTGCTGGAGGAAGCGCGATGAGGCGGTTTCTTGCCCTGCTTGTCCTGATCCTTTCGGCGCCGGTTGCCGCGCAAACCGGCCTGCCACCAGCGCCTTATGCCGACCGTCAGCTCGAGGACCCGCAGCAAGAGGCTGTGGCGAGCGAATTGATGGAAGAATTGCGCTGTCTGAAATGCCAGAGCCAGTCGATCGCGGACAGCAATGCCCCGATGGCCGGAGATATGCGCAGCCAGGTGCGGGAGAGGATCGCCGCTGGTGAAACACCGGAAGAAGTCAGAAGCTGGCTGATCGAGCGCTATGGAAACTGGGTTAGCTATGATCCGCCAATTGCATCAGCGGTGACCTGGCCGCTCTGGATCGCACCTATTGTTCTGCTGCTTGCTGCTTTGTGGCTGGCGCGCGGACGGTTCCGCAAACGCAGGGGCGACGAATGATGGGCTGGATCATATTATTGCTGTTCGTGCTGATTTGTGGCGCTCTTCTGATCAAACTGGGCAAATTGTCCCGCGCCACCTATGAAATCACCGCCGCCGCGCTGCTGCTCGGTATTGCGGGTTATGCCTGGCAGGGAAACCCCGGCATGGCGGGCGTGTCGGTAGAGCCGACGGAAAAACCCAATAGTTTCGACGACGAAACCATTGAAACGCGCAACGAACTAGGCGAACGGTTCGGCACGGCGCGGGAATGGCTGGTCTTTTCCGACTCGCTCAACCGCGCCGGAAAACATGGAGCTGCGGCCAATTATCTGCGCAACGGGGTAAAGGAGCATCCGGATGATCCCGATCTGTGGGTCGGTCTGGGCAATGCGCTGGTCGTTCATGCCGATGGCGTGATCACGCCCGCTGCGCAATTCGCCTTTCAGAAAGCAGCCGACCTGTCACCCGAACATCCCGGCCCGCCCTTTTTCCTGGGACTGGCCTATGCGCAGTCGGGAAAGATTGATCAGGCGCGTGCAATCTGGACCGAATTGCTGGCCCGAAGCAGCGAAGATGCACCGTGGCGCGCGGATCTCGAGTCGCGGCTGGCGACCATGGAACAGATACAGCCCTCGGTTCCGGTTATGCCAGAAGCTCCCTCAGGCCAGTAAAAATCTTGTATTATTAATGGGTTGATAATAGCAGCCAGTCGCTTTGTTGCGCCCGCCAAATGCTGGTGCTAAGCGCTCCCGCTTGCTGAAACGAATGTCAGCAATAGGCCTGCAGTAATCCGCTTTTTTGTTTGAATTGATCGGGGTACGCCGTAACGGCAAATTGATGTCCGCAGCACCAGATGATAGCGCAGAGGCGCCCGGCAGCACGGTGCAAACCCATGGCTCGCCCCAGCGCAATACGGCCATAGCCAAACTGGCAGCGGGTGCGATCGGGATCGTGTTCGGCGACATCGGCACCAGCCCGCTTTATGCCTTTCGCGAGACCTTCATCGGCGCACATCCGCTGGAACTGGATCGGATCCATGTACTAGGCGTGGTCAGCCTGATCTTCTGGTCGATGACGTTGGTCGTGACGATCCAATATGTCACCATCACCATGCGCGCTGATAACAAGGGACAGGGCGGCAGCCTGGCGCTCGTGGCGCTGATTTCCGGAGCGATGCGACGATCCAAATATGGCTGGTTGGCTATACTGCTTGGCGTTTTTGCGACGGCCCTATTTTATGGTGACAGCATGATTACGCCGGCGATTTCGGTGCTCTCGGCAGTCGAGGGCTTGACCGTCGTCCAGCCCGGACTGGGGCATCTTGTCATTCCGATCGCGCTTGGCTTGCTGATCTTCCTGTTCCTGCTTCAGTCGCGCGGGACCGCGAAAATCGGCGCATTATTTGCACCGGTGATGTTTGTCTATTTCCTTGTCATCGGGACACTGGGGATAATCCAGATCGTCTCGCACCCCAGCATTCTTGTCGCCTTCAATCCCTGGTACGCCATTCAGTTTTTCCTGACCGACGGAGTGAAGGCTTTCCTGGCGCTCGGTTCTGTCGTGCTGGCGGTCACCGGCTCCGAAGCCCTGTTTGCCGATATGGGGCATTTTGGCCGGAAGCCGATGCGGATAGCCTGGTACGGTTTTGTCATGCCGGCCTTGCTGTGCAACTATTTCGGACAGGGAGCGATGATTCTCTCTCTCGATGCAGCGGGAGCCGCCGAAGCGATCAGGAACCCGTTTTTCATCCTGGCACCGGAGATGCTGCGCTTGCCGCTGGTGATCCTGGCGACAATGGCCACATTCATCGCCAGTCAGGCCGTTATTTCGGGTGCATTTTCGGTCACGCATCAGGCGATCCAGCTCGGTTTCATTCCCCGGTTGACGATCAAGCACACCAGCGCGTCGGAAGCGGGGCAAATCTATATCCCGTTCGTCAACTGGGCGATCATGATCTCGGTCATCCTGCTGGTGCTGACCTTCCAGACGTCAAGCAATCTGGCAGCGGCCTATGGCATCGCGGTGACCGGCGCAATGTTCATCGACACCTGTCTGATTGCCATCGTGATGGTCGTCCTGTGGAAGTGGAAGCCGTGGATCGCCATTCCGCTGCTCTCTGTCTTCTTTATCGTCGATGGCGCCTATTTTGCCGCAAATCTGACCAAGGTTCCCGATGGCGGCTGGTTCCCACTGGCCGTCGGTGGTGTCGCCTTCATCATCCTCACGACCTGGGCCAAGGGCCGCAAGATCATGCGCAAGAATATGGCGGAAGCCGCCATGCCGATCGAAATTTTTACCAAGTCCGCGGCCAACAGCGCCACCCGGGTGCCGGGCACGGCTATTTTCATGGCCTCATCCTCGGCCGGGGTTCCGTCCGCGCTGCTGCACAATATCAAGCATAACAAGGTGATTCACGAACGGGTTGTCATCCTGACCGTGAACATCAAGGATGTTCCGACTGTCGATCCGGGAAAACGCTGTGAAGTCAAGGATCTGGGCAACGGCTTTTACCGCCTCATTCTCCATTTCGGGTTCATGCAGGAAACCGATGTTCCCGAGGCGCTGAAACAGGTGAAGGGATGCGGGATGGAGTTCGACATGATGACGACCAGCTTCTTCCTGTCGCGCCAGACATTGCTGCCGTCGAAAAAGCCGGAAATGATGATCTGGCGGGAGAAACTCTTTGCCTGGATGCTCCGCAACGCGGCCACAGCGATGGAGTTTTTCAAGCTGCCAACCAATCGCGTGGTGGAACTGGGCAGCCAGATGGAAATCTGACGGCGCCATGGCCGTCTGCTCATTTCGGATAGTATGGCTGGCCCGGATCCAGTTTCTTGTGGACCCAGAACATTGCTCAATGGAACAGGATCCCGGCCTTCGCCGGGAATGACGCTGCGTCACGCTTCGGATGACGCGGCGCGTCAAATATTTGGTGGCCTATCGGCGGACTCTCTACTAAATAGCGGCCCATCGATTCTAACCACGGGAACTGTCCATGCGCGTCGCCATTGCCTCCGATCATGCCGCCCTTGAGATGAAGGCCGCGCTGGGAGAATGGTTGAAAGAGGCGGGGCACGATGTGGCCGATCTTGGCCCAATGACCACCGACAGCGTCGATTACCCCGATTATGGCTACAAGCTGGCCGAGGAAGTGGCGTCGGGTCGCGCCCAACGCGGGATCGCTCTGTGCGGATCGGGCATTGGTATTTCGATGGCGGTGAATCGCCATCCGGCCTGCCGTTGCGCACTGGTCTCCGAAAGCCTTTCGACCAGATTGGCGCGGGAACATAATGACGCAAATGTCATTGCCATGGGCGCGCGCCTGGTCGGTATAGAAATGGCGAAAGACTGTCTGGATGTCTTTCTGAAAACTGAATTTGGGGGCGACCGGCACCAGCGCCGGGTCGATAAATTGTCCGCACCATCCATCAAAGGAACAAACATATGAGCAATGTCGCAGATATGCAGGATATCAGGCAGACCGGATTTTTTGACTTTTCCGTTGATGAAAGCGATCCGGCGGTGGCCGGAGCGATCGATGCGGAATTGTCGCGGCAGCAGAACCAGATTGAGCTGATTGCTTCGGAAAATATCGTTTCCCGGGCAGTGCTGCAGGCCCAGGGTTCTGTCTTCACCAACAAATATGCCGAAGGCTATCCCGGACGTCGCTATTATCAGGGTTGCGCGCCATCGGATGATGTCGAGACGCTGGCTATCGAACGGGCCAAGCAGCTGTTCAACTGCGGCTTTGCCAATGTCCAGCCACATTCGGGCGCGCAGGCAAATGGCGCGGTGATGTTGGCCCTGGTCACGCCCGGCGATACCATCCTGGGCATGTCGCTGGACGCCGGTGGCCACCTTACCCATGGCGCGAAACCCGCACAGTCGGGCAAATGGTTCAACGCGATCCAATATGGCGTCAACGACGACGACCATCTGATCAATTATGCCGAAGTCGAGGCTCTGGCGAAGGAGCATCAGCCGAAGCTGATCATCGCCGGCGGTTCCGCCTATCCCCGGCAGATTGATTTTGCGAAATTCCGGGCGATTGCCGATGCCGTAGGGGCATTGTTCATGGTCGATATGGCGCATTTCGCCGGTCTGGTTGCGGCCGGACTGCACCCCAGCCCGCTGGAACATGCGCATGTCGTCACGACCACGACCCACAAGACCCTGCGCGGCCCGCGCGGCGGCATGATCCTGACCAATGACGAAGCCATCGCCAAGAAGATCAACTCGGCGGTGTTCCCCGGCTTGCAGGGCGGCCCGCTGATGCACGTGATCGCCGCCAAGGCGATTGCCTTTGGCGAAGCGCTGCGTCCGGAGTTCAAGAGCTATTCCGCAGCGGTTATCGAAAATGCCAAGATACTGGCAGCAACGCTGAAGGAGCGCGGTGCCGATGTCGTCGCGGGCGGCACCGACACGCATCTGGCCCTGATCGACCTCTCGCCGCTCGGTATTACCGGACGCGATGCCGACGAAGCACTCGAACGGGCCGGTATCACCTGCAACAAGAACAGCATCCCGAATGATCCGCAGCCGCCGATGAAAACCAGCGGTATCCGGGTCGGTTCGCCGGCTGGCACCACGCGCGGCTTTGGCCCGGCCGAATTTCGCCTGATCGGTGACATGGTAGCCGATGTGCTGGAAGGTCTTCGGCAAAAAGGCGAGGGCGGCGACCCAGCCGTAGAAGCGGACGTACGCCAGCGGGTGCAATCGCTGTGCGACCGCTTCCCGATCTATCCGGCATAATCAGAAAGTTCCATCATGCGTTGCCCCTTTTGTGCTCATGACGACAGTCAGGTAAAGGACAGTCGTCCGACCGAGGACAATACAACGATCAGGCGCCGGCGGCAGTGCGAAAGTTGCGGCGCCCGCTTCACGACTTTCGAGCGGGTGCAATTGCGCGAGATCACCGTGGTCAAGAGCGAGGACCGCAAGGAACCCTTTGACCGGTCAAAGATAGACCTGTCGGTTTCCCTTGCGTGCCGGAAGCGCGGTCTGAAGCAGGAGCAGATGGATCAGCTGGTTTCCGGGATCCAGCGCCAGCTGGAAACCAGCGGCGAAACCGAAATTCCGTCGAAGAAAATTGGCGAGATGGTGATGGACGGCCTGAAAGCCCTCGACAGCGTCGCCTATATCCGCTTCGCGTCGGTCTATAAGGATTTTACCGAAGCCAAGGATTTCAAGGAGTTTGCGGGCAGTCTGAAAGATGTCGGAGGAGCGTGAAAAGCCAGCCCGCCATCATATTGGTTAACCCGCAGCTGGGCGAAAATATCGGCAAGGCGGCCCGGGCAATGCTCAATTTCGGCCTGACCGAGATGCGGATCGTGCAGCCGCGCGACGGCTGGCCCAACCCGGCAGCAGGACCATCGGCATCGGGGGCGGATCAGGTTCTCGAACAGGCGCAGATTTTTGAAGCCACGGCGGAAGCCGTGGCCGATTGCGCGCATGTCTACGCCACCACCGTGCGCAAGCGCGGGATGACCAAGCCGGTGCTCACGCCATGGCAAGCTGCGGAGGATATGGCCCAGGCCAGCGGCAAATGCGCGATCCTGTTCGGGCCGGAGCGGGCTGGTCTGGAGATGGTCGATGTCGAACTTGCGCGCAAGATAATCACCGTCCCGATAAATCCCGAATTCGGGTCACTGAATCTGGCGCAGGCTGTCATTCTTGTGGCTTACGAAATATCCAAAATGGATGCTGCCGCCCATGTTCAGCCAACGCTGGAAAAGAAAATCGCCGAACCGGCTCCACAGAGGGAGCTGGATATGTTCTACGAGCATCTCGAGCGGGCGCTGGACAGAAACGGCTATTTCTATCCGGCCGAACGCGCGGTCGCGACGAAAGTGACGCTGCGCAATATGCTGACCAAGCCGGCCTGGACGAACGAAGAGGTGAAGACCTGGCGGGGGATTATTTCCTCGCTGGAACGACCGCCGCGCAAGGACAAGGCTGAAAAACCGCAAGCCTGATACTATTTGCGGATCATGTCCCATTTCTGCAATTCATAGCCGATCGACGTTTCCACCAGCATTTCCCAGATCGCCGCCACCGTCGGCACCGGAATCCGCGCCTCCTCGGCCAGCCGCTTCACATTCTGCAATACGGCCGCCTTGCGCACTTCATCGCGGACGATATTCCTGTCCTGCTTGATCCGGGCAGCGGCATCCATGCATGCGAACCGCTGCGCCATCAAAGCGATGATTTCGGCATCGATACGGTCCACCTGTTCGCGGACATCGGTCATGTTTTCCATGGGTGGCAAGGAATTGAGATCGGTCATCCCTGCGCATTAATCACCGGCGGATGGAGAGTCGAGACCTGTTGCGGGAAACCGCACGATTTTCGCGGGCCAAGACTGTTGACAATGGCGACTTTGCTCGTCATAGGCGCGCACTTGCAATTGGCCCCGCACCCCGGTGAAGCGGAGGCCGCATCAAGATCCTATCGGCTTTTGATGGTGCGCTCCGGGAAGACTAGAAAACAGCAAATGAGGAGTCATTCACATGACCAAACGTACCAGTTCCAAATATAAGCTCGATCGCCGCATGGGCGAGAATATCTGGGGCCGTCCCAAATCACCCGTCAATCGCCGCGACTATGGTCCGGGCCAGCACGGCCAGCGCCGTAAGGGCAAGCTGTCCGACTTCGGTATTCAGCTGCGCGCCAAGCAGAAGCTCAAGGGCTATTATGGCGATGTGACCGAAAAGCAGTTCCGCCGTGCCTATAAGGAAGCCGCCGCGATGAAGGGCGATACCAGCCAGAATCTGATCGGCCTGCTCGAGCAGCGCCTCGACATGGTTGTCTATCGCGCCAAGTTCACACCCACCATCTTCGCTGCCCGTCAGCTGGTCAGCCACGGCCATATCCGCGTCAACGGCGTCAAATGCAATGTCGCATCGCGCAAGGTTGTGCCGGGCGACGTGATCTCGCTGAGCGACAAGGCCAAGGAAATGCTGCTCGTCATCGAAGCGCAGAGCCTGCCGGAACGCGATATTCCGGAATATGTCGCACCCGACGGCACTGACAAGGTTACCTATGTCCGCATCCCGACCCTGGACGAAGTGCCCTATCCGGTCACCATGGAGCCCAATCTGGTCGTCGAATTCTATTCACGCTGATTATTGGCGATCTGTCATAAAGAAAAAGGGCGGCCACTTTGTGCCGCCCTTTTTCGTTTCGATCGGGAATCGGTTATTTCGGGAGAAAGGCCGCCGATTTGGTCAGCATGTCGATCCGTGCTGCCGAATTCTGCAGCCCGTGCGCCAAGCCCTTATATTCAACGAAGGTCACTGACTTTCCAGCCTCTTTCAATTTATTCTCCATCAGCTTTGAATGCTGAATTTCGACATTCGTGTCATAATCGCCATGAAATAGCATCACGGGTGCAGTAATTCTTGTTGCATTCTGGGCTGGAGACCCTTCGCGCACGTGCGGGCCATTGCCGACATAGTCGCGAACAACGGCGGCATCATAATATCTTTTGGAATCACCTTTCAATGTTGAGAGATCGGTGACCGGAGCGATGGCGACAACAGCCTTGAAAAGGTCAGGAGCAAGAACGGCCGATTGTAGCGCTGCATATCCCCCGTACGACCAGCCAACGATCGAGAGAGCGGAAGGTTTGGCAATCCCTTGTGACACAAGCCATCTGCCGGCGTCGGCGACATCACCAACGGATGTCTCCCACGATTGAAACCCGTTGTTCTTGTACCATTCATCACCATAGCCTGCCGAGCCGCGAAAATTGGGTTGTAGAACCGCAAAGCCCTGACTCACATAAAATTGAGCCAGCCAGTCAAATCCCCATTCATCACGACTTTCCGGCCCGCCGTGAGGCATGACTATGGCTGGAAGATTCTTTCCGGATGAGCCTGCGGGCAACGTCAAATAGCCCGGAATCATGGTCCCGTCGGCCGCTGGATAGGATACCGGCGTTACACGGCCGAGCTTGGCATTTTCGACTAGCGGACGAACGCCCAGCAACGGGCGCAACTGTTTCGATTGTTTGTCGAAGAGAAAATATTGGCCGGGATCAATGTCTGATCCTGCCCAGATCAACAATTTTGTTTCTCCCAGATTTGCATCGGCAAACTGGATCGAATAATCATCACCCAGGGCTTTGCCCAACGCAGTGGCAAGTGCTGCCAGTTCATTGTCAAAATAAACACCTGTCCGCCGTTCCAGTGCATAGCTTGCACCGACGACGCGATTGTCGCGACCAATCCGGATCAAGCCATCGACATCGACCTGATAGTGCTTCAGTATGATTTCGCTGCGGTTGCTTCCGTCCAGATCCACTGCCACCAACGCCTGTCGCCCGCTTACCGGTTGAAACCCGAAGGCCCGATTGGTCTTGGGATCAACGGCATAGGGATTGAATCCCGTGCGTTTTGCATAGTTCAGTTCGCTCAGAGCGAGCCATTTGCCATCGAGTTCGTAGAAATATTTTATCTCCCCGCTGTCCAGTTCGGTTCCGCCCAATTTGGTGCGCATGCCTTTGATACGAACATTGCCGAGCCCATCCGTTATATATTCGGTGGTTTCTGCCTCAGGACGCTCAGAAATTTTTGTTTTTCCGGTTTCCGTATCGATGATTTCAGCTGCCAGACCATTTTTGATGGTAGAAATCCGGGAACCAATTTTTTCCTGAGGCAAATGATATCGCGACATCATCACCATATTGTCCTGACCAGGCAGCCAGTCGATAATATCTCCGCCTCCCAAGTTATAGCCGATTGCGTTTCTTCCCTGTTTCTTCGTCAGCAATTGCGGCTCGCTTCCGTCTGCATTGACCGCGAACATGTTGGATGAGCCATATAATCTGCCCGCATATTCCTCAATCGCACGGATTTTGCATGCCAACCGCTCGTTCGACACCCAGCCGCACCAAGAGAGACGATCAGGTTCACCGGACGATGCCGTGACACGAACAGGCGTGTCACCCTTCCTCAGATCAATAGTATAAAGATCTGTCTGTGTCCCCGGACCCGGAGCGACGAATGCGATTTTGTTCCCATCCGGCGACAGGCTGATATCCTGGACAGCCGGCATAACCCCAAAGATTCTTGCTTTTTCGTTGGCTAAAGCCACCGGGCTGGTGATGACCGATGCAACCGCAACTGAAACTAGTAATGAATGAAAACGAACCACAGCAACTCCCCCTTACAAAACAACGAGTTTGATGCATCGCGCACCCAAGTTTGTTTGGCAACCCCCGAAGCTTCCATCGTTTCGCGCCTTGCCTTGCGGAAAATCGTCTGCCATTGATCATGCAACGTTTATCGAAAAATTTCAGAAGGTAATGCATGATGTTGAAACGGTCGCTGTCGGCGCTTCTCCTGCCCTCGCTCTTGCTGGTGGGCTGCACCAAGATTGAAGAGGAAGATGCGGCCGTAGCCTTCCCCGAAATCGCGGCACCGGAATTATCGGTTGAAACCATGAAATCGATCACCGAGGAACTTTCCTCCGATGCCTATGAAGGCCGTGCGCCGGGAACGGCGGGTGAGGAGAAAACGGTCAAGCTGCTATCCGAAAAATTTGCTGCAGCCGGGCTGGAGCCGGGTAACGGGGACAACTGGTTTCAGGATGTTCCGCTGGTCGGCATCGCCGCGAAAAATATCTCCCCTCTGAAAATTACCGGGGGCAAGACCGACCTGTCCTTTGAACATGGCAGCGATTATGTCGCCACCAGCTATCGGGAACAGCCGAAAATTGAAGTTGCCGACAGCGAACTGGTGTTTGTTGGCTATGGCATCAACGCGCCCGAGCGGGGCTGGAACGACTATGCCGGCGTCGATGTGAAGGGCAAGACCGTCGTCATATTGGTGAACGATCCCGATTTCGGTACCGAAAGCCTGGAGGGTGATTTTGGTGGCCGGGCGATGACCTATTATGGCCGCTGGACCTATAAATATGAGGAAGCGGCCCGGCAGGGTGCTGCGGCGGCGCTCATCATCCACGATACGGATCCGGCATCCTATGGCTGGAATGTGGTGGAATCGAGCTGGACTGGCGAGCAATTTTACGCCCAGTCGGTCAATGGCGGTGCGGACCAGACCAAATTGAACGGCTGGATCCAGAAAGATGCAGCGGCGAAAATTTTTGCTGCCGCGGGTCAGGATCTGAACGCGCAAATGGCGGCGGCAAAGCAAAAGGGTTTCAAGGCCGTTGACCTAAAGCTTAAAGCGTCGGTTTCACTGGAAAATGATATCAAGAAAACCGACAGCAAGAATGTAGTGGGAATCCTCAAGGGAAAAACCCGCCCCGACGAATATGTGATCTACACCGCGCATTGGGATCATCTGGGACGTTGCAAGCCTGCCGCGGATGGTGACGACATCTGCAATGGCGCGGTTGACAATGCCACCGGCACAGCCGCGCTGGTCGCACTGGCAGAAGCTTATGTGAAAGCGGGCGCACCGGATCGAAGTATCATTTTTCTGGCAGTGACGGCGGAGGAATCGGGCCTGCTCGGTTCCAAATATTATGCCGAAAATCCGATCTATCCGCTCAGCCAGACGGTGGGCGGCGTGAACATGGATGCTTTCAGCATGAGCGGCCCGGCGAAGAATATTGTCGTGGTCGGCAAGGGCAAATCGGAACTGGATGCCTATCTCGAAGCGGCGCTGAAGGGCGATGGCCGCGTGGCCGAAGCCGAACCGACCCCCGAGAAGGGTTATTATTACCGATCGGACCATTTCAGCTTCGCCAAGCTTGGCGTACCGATGATCTATTTCGAGGGTGGGGAAGACCTCGTCAAGGGTGGCCGGGAAGCTGGTGAAGCGGCGTCCAAAGACTATACCGACAACCGCTACCATGGGCCTCAGGATGAATATAATCCCGACTGGGACTGGACCGGCGTGATGAATGATCTGAAGGTCTATTATACCGTAGGCCGCATGCTGGCGATGACCGAGGCTTGGCCGAACTGGAACGAAGGGGACGAATTCCGCGCCATCCGTGACCAGAGCCGCACGGGCGATTGAGCGGGATCGCCGACCCGCAAGATGAGATGGCCAGCAGAGTGGGAACCGCATCAGGCGGTCTGGATCGGCTTTCCCGGTGATCCGGCGGAATGGCCGGTTGGACTGGATGAGGCGCAGCAGGAAGTGGCTGCCTTTGCCGATGCTGTAGCGGACCAGGGGGCGGGAGAGACTGTCATTCTGGTCTGCCGGACACCTGATGACGGTGAAACGGCACGTACGCTCGTCCCGCCCCCTGTGGAGATTGTCATTGAGCCGTTCGGGGACATCTGGCTGCGCGATTCGGCTCCGATTTTTGTCACCGGACCGCACGGGCTTGTCGGTCAGAATTTTGGTTTTAACGGCTGGGGCGGCAAATATGCGATGGCTGGCGACCAGGATATCGGCAAGCGGCTGGCGAAGCGCTTTGGTCTGGCCGTCATCCCTCAGGACTGGATATTGGAGGGCGGCGCTATCGATGGCGATGGCGCGGGCCGGCTGGTCACCACGAGGCAATGCGTTCTCAACGCCAATCGCAATGCCGGCCTTATGAAAGAACGGGCAGCCGCGCGATTGCGCGAAGCACTGGCGGCAGCGGATATTTGCTGGCTGGGCAACGGCCTGGCCGCCGATCATACCGACGGTCATGTCGACAATCTGGCCCGCTTTGTGGCACCCGACAGGGTAGCAATTCCGGAAGCGGACAGTGCTGACGATCCCAATGCCGAGATTTTCGAAGATGCCGCACGCGTAGCCGGATCATCCGGATTGCAGGTGGTCCGGATGCCATCTGCGGGACGCTATGAAATTGATGGCGAGATTGCACCGGCCAGCTACATGAACTTCTATATCGGCAACAATGTTGTGGCGGTGCCGCAATATGGATCAGCGAACGATGTCAGAGCGGTCAAACAAATTGCTGCAATTTTCCCTGACCGCAAGGCAGTCGGTCTGTCGAGCCGGTCGCTGCTGCGGGGCGGCGGCAGCTTTCACTGTATTTCCCAGCAGATTCCTGCAATCTAGTGTATCTATGATGTTTGCCCGATAAACCGTATTGCGGCTCCGCAGCGGTCGGCTATTTCTGCATGCAAACGGAAAGAGGAAAAATTATGTATCAAGTCGCGATAAGAAATCTGTTGTTGGCCAGTGCGGCAATTGCAATGCTCAGCACGGGCGGTGTCGCCCTTGCCAAGCACCATGAACAGGACGGGATGGTCCATGGCGCAGCCGGTCTGGCGGGAGTCCTGAAGCATGAGCGGCGATCAGAGGACAAGGGGAGAGATGCATATCGCAATCCCGATCAGACGCTGACGTTTTTCGGCGTGAAGCCGGACCAGACGGTGGTCGAATATGGCCCCGGGGGCGGCTGGTATACCCGGATCCTGGTGCCCTATCTTGCGGGCAGCGGACAATATATTGCAGTTAATGGGGACAGTTCCATCGACACATTTTCCGACCGCGCGCGCGAAGCGCGGGCCAAGGGTTGGCCGGAGCGATTCCCGGAGATTGCAGCACAATGGACGGGCGTCGCTGCCGACAAGATATTGGCGTTCGAGAGTGACGAACTGCCCGACGCGATGAAGGGTAGGGTCGACCGGATATTGATTTTCCGGTCGCTGCACGGGATGCTGAACGGCAACCGGGCGGACTCAGAATTGCGCGCCTTGCGTGAGATGCTGGCCGATTACGGCATGGTCGGGGTTGTCCAGCACCGGGCAAAGCCCGGTGCCTCCTACGCCATGTCCAATGGCAGCAAGGGATATCTGAAGCAGGAATCGGTGGTGGCACTGTTTGAACTGAATGGTTTCGAGCTGGCTAGCGAATCCGAGATCAATGCCAATCCCAGGGATACGTCCGACTATGCAGGCGGGGTGTGGACGCTACCGCCGGTTTTGAGCCAGGGCGACAAGGGCAAAGCCAGATATGAAGCCATTGGCGAATCCGACCGGATGACTTTATTGTTTAAGAAGCGCGACTAGACCGCTATCAGGGCCGCTATGACCAATATATGCGTAGCGGCCCTGCAGCTGCCTCTAGGCGGCGATGAACAGGAGAATCTTTTTGCCGTAACCGGCCTTGTCGCCGAGGCGGCAGAGCAGGGATCCCAGATCATCCTCCCGCCGGAGCTTTTTGCCGGGCCCTATTTCTGCAGGACCGAGGATGAGGCCCTTTTTGCGCTGGCGCAGCCAGTGGACGAGAGCGCTCCGGTACTCGCCATGCAGCGGCTGGCGAGGCAATATGGCGTCGCCATCCCGGCCAGCTTTTTCGAACGGGACGGACCGCATCATTATAACAGCATTGCCATGATCAATCCCGAGGGCGAGATCATGGGCGTTTACCGCAAAAGCCATATTCCCGACGGTCCCGGTTACGAGGAAAAATATTATTTCCGGCCGGGCAATACGGGCTTCAGGGTCTGGGATGTCTGCGGCACCCGGATCGGCGTCGGAATCTGCTGGGACCAATGGTATCCGGAGAGCGCGCGGGCGATGGCGCTGATGGGCGCGGAAATTCTTTTCTATCCCACGGCCATCGGTTCGGAACCCTATGATGCCGATTTCGACACCAGCCGGATGTGGCGCCGGGCGATGCAGGGCCATGCGGTCAGCAACTGCATGCCGGTAGTGGCCAGCAACCGCATCGGCATCGAAGATGGGCAGGCCTTCTACGGGCACAGCTTCATCACCAATCAATGGGGCGATCTGGTACAGGAATATGGCTCGGCCGAAACCGGCGTGCTGGTCGCGTCGTTCGATCTGGAAGAGGCGCGCACACATCGGGCAGGCATGGGGTTTTTCCGGGATCGCCGTCCGGAACTCTATCGGCGGTTGACTGAAGACAGATAGACCGCCTGTTCGAATATCCCTTCAAACATTTCCGCGGTCAATCGCCTGGTGTTCACATTATAGCGGCTGCAATGATAGCTGTCGATCAGGGTGCGGCCATCGGGGAGCTGGTGGGTTGCGCCATGGACGAATTTATGATCGGCGAGCCTGGCGCCGGACAGCCGGATGACGCTGTCATGTGCGACCTTGCCCAGCGCCAATATGACGTGCAATTCGGACAGGCCATCGAACGCCTTGGCGAGATACGGGCGACAATTGTTGATTTCGTTGCCGGTCGGCCTGTTCTCCGGCGGCAGGCATTTGACGGCATTGAGGAGGATCGCTCCTTTCAATTGTATTGCATCTGCCGGATGATTGGCAAAACTTCCCTCGACGAAGCCATATTTCGTCATCGTGGCGAACAGCATCGTGCCTGACGCGTCGCCGGTGAACGGTCTGCCGGTTCGATTGGCACCCTGCTTGCCCGGCGCCAGTCCGACAATGGCCAGCCAGGCGTTCGGATCGCCGAAAGCGGGAACGGGCGCATTCCACCAATCGGGATGATCCTTGCGGAGCGTTTTGCGCAGGCAAACCAGCCGGGAGCAGCGGCGGCATCCGATCGGAGCTTCCGCAAAGAACAGGGGGCCATCATCACTCACAATCCCCGCCTAAGTTCAATCGACTCGATCGTCCAGATGATTAAATCCTTTCGTTCCGCCGGAACGTTTCCATCCCTTCCGGCGTTCTTGTCTATGAATTGCCGGTGCAGCAGCAGCGGGGTTTCGGTTGATTCACAATAGTCGAGCGCAATCGCGCTTCGCGGTATCTGGGGTCTGGGGATGGCCGATGCCAGTGGTCTTGAAACATTGGCAGGCTCCATGCTCAGACGACTGACGGGGAGAAATCAAGTTGCGGCGGACAATCGAATACTCGCGGGCGAGCAGCCATGGTCGAGAAGGATGGACAGGATGAAGAAGATGGAGATCATGGACATAATGCAGCAGACCGGTGGTCTGGGCGCCATGGCAGGTGAACTGGGAGTCAGCGAAAGCGTCATCGAAACCGGCACGGCGGCCTTGGTGCCGGCCATATTGGGCGGTTTCAAGAAGACGACACAGGGTCGACCAGGCGGCCTCGAGGGTCTCAGCGGCTTGCTGGATCAGCTTGGTGGAGAAGCCTTGCTCGGCAGCGTGGTGGGCCCACAGCAGACGCCAGTGGACAAGGGCAACGCCGTACTCGGCCAGATATTCGGTTCCAAGGTGGTGAGCCGGACCGTTGCCGCCGGCGCGGAGCAGCAGACCGGTATCAGCAGCGATCTGCTCAAGAAAATGCTCCCTTATGTTGCGATGACGGTGGCAGGATATCTGGCCGGGCAGAGTCGGGAATATGCGGGCAATGGCGGCGGACTGGGCGGTCTGATCGGTGAGTTGCTAGGCGGACGAAGTAGCGAATCTCCCGGCGGAGATCTGGAGTCGCTGCTCGACCTGAATGGTGAAGGCAATGCGCTGGATGATATCATCGGCAGGGCCGGCAAACTCATTCGCTGAGTCAGCCTTATGGACGGCGTGCGAGCGTATAAGCGACGATCCGGCCGAGCTCTGGGCCTCTGCGTTTCAGATGCCGATCAAGAAGCAGGCTTGCCTTCCGAGGCAGCGGGTCGTTCCAGCGCTTCCAGGCGGAGCACGCCACCTTCGACCGCAGCCACCTTTGCGACCGTCCCTTTTTCCATATTCGGGCCTTTTGCCGGCCATTCGCCGTCCCCGACCTTGACCCTCCCGCTGGTCGCTGAAACTGCTTCGACCACGGTTACGGTGCGTCCGACCAGTTGGGCTGAGCGATTGTTGAGCAGCGGATTTTCGCTTTCCACATTGTGGACAAGATACCAGCGCCGGCCGCCCAGCACCGCCAATATGGTCGACAGACCAAATAAAGTTAGCTGGCCGGCAATGGTCAGGTCGATGAACAGCGAGAGAATTCCGGTAACCGCGGCGGCTGCGGCGACCCAGATCAGGAAGACGCCGGGAACGAACAATTCCGCCAGCGCGAGCAGGGCGGCGAGCCCCAGCCAGACATATTCCGGATTGCTGATGGTAAAATCATCCATGGCTTGTGCTCCGCTTTCTGCCGGTCTCCTCAGCCCTGATTGTCGAACGGACCCTTGCGCGGCGGCGGCGAAAAGGTCTGGCTGTGTTCACCGAGCGCCTCTTTGGCCAGGGCACCGATACCGCCCAATGTCCCGATCAGTTGCGTGGCCTCGATCGGGAATAAGATCGTCTTGGCATTGGGCGAGGTGGCGAATTTTTCAACCGCCTTCACATAGTCCTGTGCGACAAAATAGTTGATCGCCTGCGCATTGCCGCCGGCAATGGCTTGCGAGACCATTTCGGTTGCCTTCGCTTCGGCCTGGGCTTCGCGTTCGCGGGCTTCGGCGTCGAGGAAAGCGGCTTCCTTGCGGCCCTCTGCCTGCAATATCTGGCCCTGTTTCTCGCCTTCCGAGCGCAGAATTTCAGAAGCGCGCGCGCCTTCGGCATCGAGGATATTTGCGCGCTTTTCGCGTTCGGCCTTCATCTGCCGCGCCATCGCGTTGATGATATCCTGCGGCGGACGGATGTCCTTGATCTCCACGCGGGTGATCTTGATGCCCCAGGGCGTGGTGGCGTCGTCGATCACGGTCAGCAGGCGGCCATTGATCTCGTCGCGCTTGGACAGGGTCTCATCCAGGTCCATCGAACCCATGACGGTGCGCAAGTTGGTGGTAACGAGGTTGAGTATGGCATTGTAGAGGTCATTGACCTCATAGGCTGCCTTGGCGGCATCCAGCACCTGGAAGAACACCACGCCGTCGGTGGAGATCATCGCATTATCCTTGGTGATGATTTCCTGACCGGGAATATCGAGTACCTGCTCCATCATGTTGACCTTGCGACCGACGCGATAGAGAAAGGCGGGATAGAAATTGAAGCCCGGATGAGCGGTGGTCGTGAAGCGGCCAAAATATTCGATCGTGTAATGATAGCCCTGCCGGACGATCTTGATGCTCGCAAAAAGATAGATGATGGTGACCAGCAGTACCAGCAGCAACAGTGAAACACCCATTTCCATTCTCCCTCGCGACCCGTCTCATAACCATTGATTATTTGCAGGATATTGCCAAGGGAAAAGCGAATTTTTTGCCTCTGTGGAAGGGTTGTGCCCGCAATGCGTTTCGTTGCATTTCTGTTTTTCTCGTGCCTGATCGTTTCCGATGGGGCGCGATCCCAGCCGATAGGTGAGTCAGATCTGCTCAGGCATATCGAGATATTGGCGAGCGATGCCTTCGAGGGCCGGGAGCCCGGCACCATGGGGGAAAACAGGACGGTCAATTATATCGCCACGCAATGGGTACGCGCCGGACTTCGGCCAGCGGGAGAAAATGGCTCCTGGTACGCGCCGGTGACACTGGTGGAACGAACGCCGGAAAGCTACCGGATAGAACTGGCGACCCAGGCTGGGAGCAAGACCTTGGGCTTTGAGGATGAGATTGTGCTGCGTAGCGGTGCGCCGTCGTTCAGCGAAAAGCGGATACCGGTTGTCTTTGCCGGCTATGCCGCCTCGGCATCCCGCCCGTTGCCGGTTGCTGGCAAGCTGGTACTGCTGCCGCTTGCCCCTTTGGCCGACGGCGATGACATTCCCCATTATAGAGCGCGCAAGCGGCAACTGATCCGGGATGGCGCGATCGGGGTGATCACGATCATCGAAAAGCAGGATCAATGGCCGAGATACCGTCGATCTTTTCTGCGCGGAGCCACCGGCCTGTCCGGCTTCGAGGATCACGCGGCGCTGGAGGGCATGATCAGTCCTGACCAGTTCCGCGTGTTGGTCCAGCCATCGGGGCGGGACGCCGAGACATTGTTGGCTGACAGAGATACCGTATCGGTCGTCGATCTTGCGCTGGTCGCCGACGCGAGCGCCGAAACAAGGGTGCGCACTTATCTTTCCCACAATGTGATCGGCAGGATTCCCGGTGCCAGACCGGAGAATGGCGCTGTCCTGTTCCTGGGCCATTGGGATCATTTCGGCATATGCAGGATCGAGGATCCGCAGGATCCTGGCAAGGACCGCATCTGCAACGGGGCTGTGGACAATGCCAGCGGCATATCATTGCTGATCGAAACGGCTCAGCGTCTGGCCGGGATGGATCATGACCGGGACATCTATTTTCTCGCGACGACGGCGGAAGAAAAGGGGTTGCTCGGTGCACGAGCCTTTGTTGAAAGTCCGCCGATCCCGCTCGACAAATTGGTCGCCGTTTTCAATGCCGACACGATAGCGCTATCGGACAATTCCAGCAGGATTGCGGTCGTTGGTTTCGGACGCGGCGGTCTCGATGCCGAAATCGAGGCCGTCGCGGTTGAGGAAGGACGGGATATCGACCGCAGCGGGCGGGCGGATGCCTATGTCAGGCGCCAGGACGGTTATGTGTTTCTGGAGCGGGACATTCCGGCTTATATGATCACCAGCGCCTTTGCCGATGAGGAACGGCTCAACGCCTTTATCAATGGCCCCTATCATGACGTCGGCGATGAAGTGAATGATGGACTGCTGCTGACGGGCGCGGCTGCGGATGCCAATTTTCACGTCGCGCTCGGCCGCTATTTCGCCGCGACCGCAACATATCCGGGAAAAGCCACTAGCGGCGAGCCAGATAACTGATTACATGGGCCGCCACAGAATCACATTCACGATATCGGAAAGTGGCAATCATGAGCAGGCCGGGCAAGCATAACGACATTCGATTGGGGCTGACTTTTGATGACGTCCTGTTGCGACCCGCCGCATCCGAGATAGTGCCGAGCCAGGCCAACACCAAGACCAGTATCTCCAGGCTCATTGGCCTCAACATTCCGATCCTTTCCTCTGCCATGGATACGGTGACCGAGTCGGACATGGCTATCGTGATGGCGCAAATGGGCGGTATTGGTGTGCTGCACCGGAATCTCACCATCGCCCAGCAGACAGCCGCCGTGCGCCAGGTGAAGCGCTTTGAATCCGGCATGGTGGTCAATCCGATCACCATCGCGCCGGATGCGACGCTGGCAGAAGCGCAGGCAACGATGGAGCAGAACCGGATATCCGGCATTCCCGTCGTGGAGAAATCGGGCAAGCTGGTAGGCATCCTGACCAATCGCGATGTCCGCTTTGCGGAAAATCCGAAACAATTGATTTCCGAACTGATGACCAGGGACAATCTTGCGACGGTGCCGGCTGGCGTGAGCCAGGAAGAGGCGCGACGCACGCTGCATCAGCGGCGGATCGAGAAATTGCTGGTCGTCGATGATGAATATCATTGCGTCGGCCTGATCACGGTCAAGGATATTGAAAAAGCTGTCACCTATCCCAATGCGACCAAGGACAGCTCGGGTCGTCTTCGTGTTGCGGCGGCCTCGACCGTCGGCGACAGCGGGCTGGAGCGGACCCAGGCGTTGATCGACGCGGAATGCGATCTTATCGTCATCGATACCGCCCACGGCCATAGCGCAATGGTGGCGCGGGCCGTTGAAGAGGTCAAGAAGCGCTCGAACGGCGTGCAGGTCATTGCCGGAAATGTCGCCACAGCCGCCGCCACGCGCGCGCTGATCGACGCGGGCGCGGACGGTATCAAGGTCGGGATCGGACCCGGTTCGATCTGCACCACGCGGGTGGTTGCCGGCGTCGGTGTGCCGCAACTTACCGCGATCATCGATTGCGCGGAAGAGGCGGCAAAGTCCGGCATACCCGTCATCGCTGATGGCGGCCTCAGAACATCGGGAGACGTTGCCAAGGCGCTCGCCGCCGGGGCCTCGGCGGTGATGATCGGATCGTTGCTCGCCGGAACCGAGGAAGCGCCGGGTGAGACCTTTCTCTATCAGGGACGCGCCTACAAGAGCTATCGCGGCATGGGGTCGGTCGGTGCCATGGCGCGCGGATCGGCGGACCGCTATTTCCAGCAGGATATCACCGACCAGATGAAACTGGTTCCGGAAGGGATTGAAGGACAGGTGCCGTTCAAGGGTCCGGCGCGCGACGTCATTCACCAGCTGGTCGGCGGCGTGAAGGCGGCGATGGGCTACACCGGTTCGGCGACGCTGGAAGATTTGCGCGAACGGGCCGAGTTCATCCGCATCACCAATGCCGGATTGCAGGAAAGCCATGTGCATGATGTTGCGATCACCAGAGAAGCGCCCAATTATCCCACGCGATAGAACCATTGGAGGCATCTCGTGAGCGAAGCCCGGGAATCATTGCGCGATTATTTTCCCGCCGATGATCGTATGGACAAGTGACTCCGTCGGCCAGGCTGCAGGCGGCAATCGATATGCTGGACTGGATCATTGCCGCTGCGCGGGATGACGGTGCATCCGCCGACAATATCGCGAAGAAATTCTTCAAGGAAAGGCGCTATGCGGGGTCGGGCGATCGCCGCGCCATTCGCGAGCTTGTCTATGCCGCCATCCGGCGCTGGGGAGACAGGCCGGAAAGCGGCCGGCAGGCCCTGCTCGGACTGGTCGCCGAACAGCCTGAACTGGCAGAATTATTCGGCGGATCCCAGTACGGCCCCGCGGCGATTGAGGCCGATGAACCGGTCGCGGCCGGAATGCAAATTCCGGACTGGCTGTGCGACAGATTTGCCGATCCGATCGACGAAACAGAACGAAAGGCCCTGTTCGACCGTGCGCCCCTGCATATCCGGGTCAATGGCCAGCGCTCCACGGATCTGGAAGTCAAATCGGCATGGCCCGATGCTGTCGCACTGGCCTTGCCGGATGCCTACGAACTTCCCACGGGGACCCAGTTGGAAGACCAGACGCTCTATCGGGAGGGCGCCATTGAAATCCAGGATATGGGGAGTCAGGCCATTGCGTTGGCTGGTGCGGCGGGCAAGCCGAAGCTGGTCCTTGATCTGTGCGCCGGAGCGGGCGGCAAATCGCTCGCCCTGGCCGCCATGCTACCCTCCGACAGCAGGATTATCGCGGCGGACACGGATCGGGGCCGGCTGAGCCGGATCGATCCCCGCAAGCGCAGGGCGAGAGCGGGGAGTATAGAGACATTCCTGCTCGCGCCGGGCAAGGAAATGGATTCGCTTGAGCATCTGAAAGGCGGTTGCGATCTCGTTCTGGTCGACGCGCCGTGCAGCGGCACTGGAACCTGGCGGCGCAACCCGGAACTGCGTTGGCGGATGACGCCCAAGCGGCTCGATCAGACGACAGAATTGCAGCAAAGACTGATGGATATCGGCAGCGAAATGGTGAAGCCGGGGGGGCGTCTCGTCTATGCCGTTTGTTCGCTGCTGGACACAGAAGGTGGGGAGCAGGCCGAGAAATTTCTTGAGAGCCACCCCGGCTGGCAGGAAATTTCGATTGATTTGCCGATTGGCCGCCCATATCGTAAAGGCATACTTCTTTCCCCGTATCATGACGGAACGGATGGCTTTTATTTTACCAGTCTCGAAAAATTGTGATAGCAAATCATGTTAAGCCAGCATGCAGCTGAGTCTGGCTATGGTCACGAGAGTTTATTGGAGCTGATTATGCGTTTTTCACCGGCTGTTGTCGCCTTGTCCCTCGTCTTTGCCACGGTTTCCAGCGCCGGTTTTGGCCAGACTGCCGATATCGAGATCAAGCAGCGGTCGGTGGAATATCTGCAATTGGGTGAAGCGGCGCAAAAGCGCGGCGAACTCGATCTTGCCGCCGACCTTTATGAAACGTCGCTGGCCGTGGACCCGCGGAATAGCTCGGCCTTTATTGCCCTGGCGCAGATTGCGCGGGCGCAACAGCTGCCTGGCAAGGCGATCCGCCTTTATCGCGAGGCGCTCATTGTCGATCCGAACAATCTGGATGCGCTCGCGGGACAGGGAGAGGCGCTGATCCAGCGTGGCGCGCTCGAAAAGGCGAAAGTCAATCTGTCGCGGATTGAAACGCTGTGTCGGTCGCGCTGTGCGCAAAATGACCAGCTGGCATCGGCGATCCAGCTGGCGGAGAAGAAACCGGTGCTGTCGGCGGAAGCGGTGACGCCAAAGCCGAGACTCGGGGATGAGGAACCGGAAAGCGAGACTCGCTGACATTCGATTCCGCAAGCCGGGCTAGAAATCGTAGACCAGCGACGCGCGGCTGAGCGTGTCGGTTTTCAACCGACCGACCGGCGGGTTTGTTTCATGTTCGACAGTATAGGAAAAGCGCGCCGAAAGACTGCCAATCAATTTGGCATCAAGCGCGGAGGTGGCTTTGAAAGTGGCATTGTCGCTGTCGATGACGGCAATCGCCGAAGTGAAGCCCTGGGCGTCGCTGGCCCACGTCCCGCCGCCATCCTGCGAGAATTTGAGATGATCCGATATCGTCCAGTCAAAATCGAGGCCCACCAGACCCGCCAGGCTGCTTTTGGAAGCGCCTCCCGCGAAACTGGTAACGCGCAGCGCCGGACCGGCCTTGAGGGCGAGCCGCATGTCCTTGGTTTTGACCAGCTCATAGCCCAATCCCCCTGACAAGGTATAGCGGGCGGAAAATCCCTGCAGACGATCCCGTTCAAACTGCGCAAGTCCATAGGCATAGAGCTTCTGGCTGAACTTATAATTCGGTTCGACCGTCGCGCTCAGCTGATCGCGGGTGGTTTTGCCTCTGTTGCGCTCGTAATCGGCGCGGGCCTGAAAATTCAGACGCCATTTGACGGCGTCTTTCACCAGTTTGATCCCGCCTGTCAGGCCCAGATTCTCGGTGTTTCCCGTTGAACGGAACCCGCCCAGTTCGCCCTGTCCCTTCCAGTTTTCGAAAAAGCCGGCCTCTTGCTTCTCGCGCAGCGCTGCCTCAGCGATCTTTGCCTGCGTGCGGTTATGGTCCGCCATCAGCAAATCAATTTCCGCCACATCATGCGGATTGGTTGCTTTGGCAATTTTGACAATTGCGTGAATATCCTGCGTGTCACCAGAAGCGATTGCCGCGTCAATCATCGCCCTGACCGGATCGGGCAGTGCCGCGGCAGCGGGGGCGGACAGGATCGCCGCTCCAAGAATTGCGGTCGTCCATGCTGCTCTGTACATATGAATCTCGGATGGTGGTGGCTAGATCAGCGGCAGGAATTCTTTCAGAACTCCGCGATACAGATCCCTTTTAAAGGGCACGATCATATCCGGCAAGCCCGCGGGCTCGGTCCATTTCCATCTGGTGAATTCGGGATGCTCGGTCTCGATATCGATTTGATCATCCTCACCGGTAAAACGCATCAGGAACCAGCTTTGCCGCTGGCCGCGATATTTCCCCTTCCAGATCTTGCCGAGCAGTTCGTCCGGTAGATCGTAGAAATATTCCTCTGTGGTCCGGCCTATGATCTGAACATGATCGGCGACGACGCCGGTTTCTTCCCATAGTTCGCGCAAGGCCGCGGCTTCCGGTTCCTCGTCCTCATCAATTCCGCCTTGCGGCATTTGCCAAGCGTCAGGGTAAAGGCTCTCGGCTGCATCCAGTCTCTGGCCAACGAATATCTGCCCGCCGCGATTGGCCAGCATGATACCGACACAAGGGCGATAGGGGAGTTTGCTATAATCGATTTTGCAGAGCCTTTCTGAACTGGTCGGTGATGCCCCAACTCATGATTGCAGCGTCGAGATCATCGTTTTCCAGGCCGCAATCATCTTGTCCACATCCTGCGCTGCGGACGGGACCGCCTTGCGGATATTGATGAAGCCATGCACATTGCCGGGCATTTCGATGAAAATGGTGTTGACGCCGTGGCGGATCAGGGCAGCGGCATATTCGCGTCCCTGATCGCGCAGCGGATCGAGGCCGGCGGTAACCAAAACGGTGGGCGGTGACCCGGCAAGATTACCAAGATAGGGTGAGACAAGAAGGTCCTCGTTCCTTGCTGCATAATGGAGATTGAAATATTCCATGCTTTCCCTGGTGAGCAGAAAGCCTTCGGCAAATTCATCCATCGATCCGCCCTCGGCATCCATCCGGGTCGCCGGGTAGATGGGAAATTGCGCAACTACGGCAACCGAGGCGGGTTCGAGCGCCAATGCCTGTCCGACGACCAGAGCGAGATTTCCGCCGGCACTGTCCCCGCATGGGATGAGGCCGCTGATTTTGAGCTTCAGCTGGCTCTGATTGTCGGCAATCCAGCGGGTCGCGGCCAGACTGTCCTGCGGTGCAGCAGGGAAGGGCGCTTCGGGTGCCAGGCGATAATCAACCGCAATGACGGGAAGGTCCATTTCGCGCGAGACATAGGTGCAGAAACTGTGATGCGATTCCAGATCGCCGATAACGAAGCCGCCGCCATGATAGAAGATGATGGCGGGCGTCTCTTCGCTCCGTTCTGCCTGACTATCATAGAGGCGAAGCGCGATATCGCCTCCGGGACCGGGGCAGGACAGGTCCTCGATCCGCGGGAGATCGACCGGGTCTGCCTCGAGCATCGCCGCCATCATATTATACATTTCGCGAGCGGAGCCGGGCTCAACCTGCGACATCAGCGGCTGGTCCGATTGTTCCATCATCGTCAAAATCATCTGCACATCGGGGCGAACGTATGCGTCGGTCATCTCTCTTCTCCAGCCAGTTAACCGATCGATTAGATCAGGCTAGGTTCACTAGGCAAGTGCTAATCCGGCAGGGACGCCCAAACAAATGCTTTATCCCTATTAGTTTTTGTGGTTTGAAGCGCCCTGCATTGCTGCTCTACAGCGGTTGCGATATAACAAAGGCACGGAAATTCAATCATGGCCACCGCGTTGAAGCAGGAAGAATCAAACAGTCCCTCTCCCGAGGGCGCCGAAAATGTCGTCGTTCGTTTTGCTGGCGACAGCGGCGACGGGATGCAGCTGACCGGAGGACAGTTCACCCTGTCGACGGCGCTGGCAGGCAATGACCTTGCCACTTTCCCGGATTTTCCGGCAGAAATTCGGGCGCCGCAGGGGACTTTGTTCGGCGTGTCCGCCTTTCAGATCAACTTCGGTTCGCGTGCGATCGAAACCGCCGGCGACGAGCCGGATGTACTGATCGCGATGAACCCGGCGGCGCTCAAGACCAATGTCCAGGCGGTTCGGCCCGGCGGTCTGGTAATCGCCGATGAAGGCGAATTCGGGAAACGCAATCTCGACAAGGCCCATTATGACAGCAATCCGCTGGAAGACGGCTCGCTCGCCAAATGGCAATTGCTCAAGCTCAACATATCGCAGCTGACGCTGGACGCGGTGAAGCCGTTCGGCCTTGGCAACAAGGAAGCGCTGCGTTGCAAGAACATGTGGACGCTGGGCCTTGCGCTGTGGATGTTCGAGCGCGACCGCGAACCGATTGTCCAGTGGCTGAAAAGCAAGTTCGCCAAACTGCCGGATATTGCGGAGGCGAACATCGCCGCGCTCAACGCCGGCCATGCCTATGGCGAAACCGCGGAAATTTCCGGGGATGGGCTTGGTGGCGGTCATCTGCAGCATCACAAGATTGCCGCAGCACCGGCGGAACCTGGAACCTATCGGACCGTAACCGGCGCCGAATCCATCTCTCTCGGACTGGTCGCGGGCGCGCGTCTGGCCGGACTGCCGATGTTTTTTGGCGGCTATCCGATCACGCCCGCCTCGGCGATCCTGCACCATCTGTCGCGGCTGAAGGAATTTGGCGTCACCACGTTCCAGGCCGAGGATGAAATTGCCGCGATCACCGCCGCGATCGGTGCCAGCTATGCCGGCAGTCTGGGCATTACTTCCTCTTCTGGTCCCGGGATTGCCCTGAAAGGCGAGGCCATGGGACTGGCGATCATGACCGAATTGCCTCTGGTGATCGTCAATTCGCAGCGCGGCGGCCCGTCGACCGGCCTGCCAACCAAGACCGAGCAGTCCGATCTCTATCAGGCGGTCTATGGCCGCAACGGCGACGCGCCAATGCCGGTGATCGCCGCGCGTTCGCCCGAAGACGCCTTTTACTGCGCGATCGAGGCGGTGCGTATTGCTGTCCAATATATGACGCCGGTAATGCTGCTGACCGACGGCTATATCGCCAATGCCGCGGAGCCCTGGAAGATTCCGGATGTCGACACGCTGGAGCGCTTTCCGGTCAGCTTCATGACCGAAAAGCCCGAGGGACCGCTGCTGCCCTACAGCCGCGACGAAAAACTGAAGCGACCCTGGATCAAGCCCGGCACGCCGGGCCTGATGCACCGGATCGGGGGCATCGAAAAGGGCGTCGATACCGGCCATATCGAATATGGTCCGGCGAACCACCAGACGATGACCGAAATCCGGCGCGACAAGATACTCGGCGTGGCCGACAGCCTGCCGGATCAGGATATTGCTCTCGGCAAGGCGGGGGCCAAGCTTGGCGTCGTCGGCTGGGGATCGACCTTCGGTCCGATTCATCAGGCGGTTTTGCGCGCCCAAAAGGCGGGCAAGGATGTCGCGCATGTCCATATCCGCAATATCTGGCCCCTGCCGAAGAATCTCGGCGCATTGCTGAAGAGCTTTGACCGGATCATCGTGCCGGAAATGAACACAGGCCAGCTGAAGACCATCTTGCGCGATCAATATCTGGTCGATGCCAAGCCGGTGAACAAGGTCTCCGGCCAGCCGTTTACCATCGCCGAGATTGTGGCGGCGATCGAGGAGAATCTGTCATGAACGAGATGACCAAAATCACCACCACGCTGAAAGACTGGGAAACCGACCAGGAAGTCCGCTGGTGCCCGGGTTGCGGGGATTACGCGATCCTCAAGGCGGTGCAGCGGACGATGCCCGATCTCGGTGCTGATCCGTCGAAGACCGTTTTCATCAGCGGCATCGGCTGCTCGTCGCGTTTCCCTTATTATATGGAGACTTACGGTTTCCACACCATCCATGGCCGCGCGCCGGCGATTGCGACCGGGGTGAAGCTGGCCAATCCCGATCTGGACGTATGGATCATCACCGGAGACGGCGATGCCTTATCCATCGGCGGCAACCACACGATGCATCTGCTCCGCCGCAATCTCGATTGCCAGCTGATGCTGTTCAACAACGAGATTTATGGCCTCACCAAGGGCCAATATTCGCCGACCAGCCGGCAGGGCACGCACAGCCCCTCGACGCCTTATGGTTCGGTCGACCGGCCCGCATCGCCCTGTGCCTTTGCTTTGGGTGCTGGCGCACGCTTTGTTGCGCGCGGGATTGATGTTCACAAAGGTTTGCCGGACGTTCTGAAGGCAGCGCATGCGCACAAGGGCACAAGCTTCATCGAGATTTTCCAGAATTGCATCGTCTACAACAAGGATGTGTTCGAGGAGTTTGCGGCGAAGAAAACGGCGGCCGAAACGCAGCTGCATCTGATGAACGGCGAGCCGATGCTGTTTTCCAAGGGTGCAAAGGGCATCACGCTCAACCGCAAGACATTGCAGCTGGAAGTGGTCGACGTGGTCGACGGGGACTGGGAAGCCGCAGGCGTGATCGTCCATGATGTCACCAATCGTTCGGTCGCCCATATGCTGGTCGAGATGCAGTTTGGCGAATTTCCGATGGCATTGGGCGTACTCTATGATGATCCGCGGCCCACGTTCGAAGCGGCCGTGGTGGCGCAGAACGAGTCTGCAGCTGCGGGCAAGAAGCCCGATCTGCAGGGCCTTTTGAACAAAGGACAGACCTGGACGGTGACCGAGGACGGGCCGGAACTGTAAAGTTATTGGACTCGCACGAAGACACGAAGTCACTTCGAAGAAGGCCTCAAACGTCTGGCAAATAACTATTTTTGAAGCTAGGCATCGAAGCCCTTGGTGGCTTCGTGACTTTGTGCGAGATAAAATTTGGATAATCTGACCCATAGCCTTGCCGGTGCCGTTCTTGGCCAGATGGGCCTCAAAAAGAAGACCGGCCTTGGCATGGCGACGCTGATTATCGCCGCAAATATTCCGGATATCGACGCGGTGGCGACCCTGCTGGAGGGGGTGCAGCATCTGGCGATCCGGCGCGGGATCACCCATGGGCCGATTGCGATGCTGGTGCTGCCGTTGCTGCTGACCGGGATCATGATCGGGTTTGACCGCTGGCAGGGGAAGCGCGGCAAGCGGCCGGCGGACCGGTTGCCGATCCATCGGGGCTGGCTGCTGGCGCTGGCCTATATCGGCTGCCTGAGCCATCCGGCGCTCGACTGGCTGAACAGCTATGGCATCCGGCTGCTCGAGCCCTTTTCCTCGCAATGGTTTTACGGCGACAGCATCTTCATCATCGATATCTGGATCTGGGCGGCGCTGATCGCCGGCTTCTGGATTTCGCGACGGCGGGAGAAGAAGGGCGGGACGAATTGGCAGGGCCCGGCGTGGATCAGTTTTGCCGCGGTCTGCGCCTATATCTTTGCCAATGGCCTTATCACTGGCAAGGCGGAAGCCGAGACGAGAGATGAGCTGGTCGACAGGGCCGCAGGGGCGGGCCTTGCCGATATTATCCAGCGGCGTGACGCGCTGGTGGTGGCAAATCCAGTCCCGTTGCAATTCTGGAAACGGGAGATGTTGTGGCGTGACCGCTCCGTCTACGGGTCCGGGGCGTTTGACCTGTTTGGCAATGTGGCTCTGGGACCAGAGCAGAAAATTCCGGGCAATGCCGACTTCCTCAAATCCGAAGTCGCGCGGTCCAGCAAGGATGGCGCTGCTTTTCTGTTCTGGTCCAGAATGCCGGTTGTGCAGGCGGTTGGTTCTCGGATAACCGTCCGGGACCAGCGCTTCATGGACCCGCTGGTCGGAGACCGTTTCTCCGTTCGGGTCAATGTCCGCAAAGACAGGTTGGAACGCGCGCTTCCCTGAGCCATTGCAGGGGCATGACAAATCCCAAAATCATCTGGTTCCGCCGCGATCTTCGCCTCTCCGATCAAGCCGCTGTGGCCGCGGCGGCGGTGGGCGGGCCGGTCATTCCGGTCTATATTCTGGATGATGAAACGCCGAAACACCGCACCATGGGCGGGGCTTCGCGCTGGTGGCTGCACCGGTCATTGGAAGAATTGGAAGCATGTTTGCAGAATCTGGGGTCGCGGCTGATCCTGCGGCGGGGGCCGGCTGCGGAGCATTTGGCCGAAATTGTCAAATCGACCGGAGCGGAGGAGATCCATGGGCTGCATCATTACGAACCCTGGTGGCGCAATGCCGAGCGGATGTTGGAAAAATCACTGGGCGATGACGCCCGGCTGATCCTGCATGATGGCAATTATCTGCTGCCGCCGGGGACGGTGACGACCGGTTCCGGCGATCCCTACAAGATCTACACGCCCTTCTGGAAGGCGCAGCGCCAGCATATGCCGCCGGCCGATGCGAGACCGGCGCCGGACGCGCTATCCTCGCCGGACAGCTGGCCGGACAGAGATGTGCTGGACGATTGGAATCTGCTGCCAAGCAATCCTGACTGGGCCGCCGGTTTCGGTGACCATTGGCAACCCGGATCGGCTGGCGCCGCGGCCAATCTCGAGAATTTTGCCGACAAGGCGGCGCAATATGACGAGGGCCGCAACCTGCCGTCCGAACAATTCGTGTCCCGTCTGTCGCCGCATCTGCATTTTGGCGAGATCAGCCCGGCGACCGTCTGGAACCGGCTGGCGGGGCAGGGCAGCAAGGTCGAAACCTTTCTGATGGAACTGGTCTGGCGCGACTATGCGCAGAATGTGATCGATCAGTTCCCGCAATATGGGGGCGAGAGCTATCGCGAGAAGATGCGCGGCCTGCCGTGGCGCGATATGGATGATCCCCCGGTCAAAAAGGATTTCCGGGCCTGGTGCCAAGGCAAGACCGGCTATCCGATCGTCGATGCCGGAATGCGCGAACTCTGGGCGACCGGATGGATGCACAACCGGGTGCGGATGATCGCGGCGAGCTTTCTGGTCAAGCATCTGCTGATCGACTGGCGCGAGGGAGAGCAATGGTTCTGGGACACTCTGGTCGATGCCGACTACGGTTCGAACAGCGTCAACTGGCAATGGGTCGCGGGCACCGGCGTCGACAGCAACATGTTCGTGCGGATCATGGCGCCGCTCAGCCAGTCCGAGAAATTCGCCGCCGGCGACTATATCCGCCGATGGGTGCCCGAACTTGCGGATATTGACGATCCCTATATCCATGATCCGGAAGATTACGGATGCAAGCCGAGGCAATATCCGGCAAAGATCATCGGCCATCGGGAAGGGCGCGAACGGGCGCTTGCCGCCTATCAGGAGGTGAAATAATGGCTGACCGCCTGACGGAAAAATTCTGTGTGGTGACGGGGGCTGCACGCGGTATCGGCAAGGCTATTGCGAAGGCCTTTCGCGACGAGGGTGCGACCGTATTGCTGACCGATTGCGATCCGGAAACGCTGGCCGTCGCGGGCGAGGAACTGGGCTGCGACACGCTGATTCTGGATGTGCAGGAGGAGAGGGACTGGGACCGGCTCGCCGCTGCCTATCCGGTTGCCGATGTCCTGGTCAACAATGCCGGCGTGACCGGCTTTGAACGGGGCGCCGTCGCGCACGATCCCGAGAATGTCACGCTGGAAGACTGGCGCGCCGTGCACCGGGTCAATCTCGACGGGACCTTTCTGGGCTGCCGCTATGCGATCCGGGCGATGAAGAACAAGGGCACGGGCTCGATCATCAATATCTCGTCGCGATCCGGGCTGGTCGGTGTTCCGGGAGCCGCAGCCTATGCCTCCTCCAAGGCCGCGATTCGCAACCACAGCAAGTCGGTCGCGCTCTATTGCGCGCAGCAGGGCTGGCAGATCCGCTGCAACTCGATCCATCCCGCGGCGATCATGACGCCGATGTGGGGACCCATGCTGGGTGAAGGGGATGCTCGCGCGGCATCGGAAGCGGCGCTGGTCCGCGATGTCCCCCTGCAGCGTTTCGGCGAAGCCGGTGAAGTGGCAGCGATAGCGGTGCTGCTGGCATCCGATGAAGCGACCTATATCACCGGATCGGAAATGAATATCGACGGCGGGGTTCTGGCCGGGTCGGCTGCGGCCCCGGGACTGGTCGACGAGGTCTAGCCTGGAAGCATATTACGGATAGTTCCGCATTGCCAAGCACTTGCCGGTCGTCCATTATGACGGCATGAATGCGCAGGCACCCAAGAGAGGCAAGCATCTGCTCGATGCGCGCAAGCGTTTCGGCACCGGCGGCGGCTGGCTCGCGCGGCTGACCGCGCCCGGATTCCACCGGATCCTGGACCGGATTGACGCCGGCCTTGATCATGGGACGTTTGAAGGCCGGCTGCCCGACGGTACCACCCGCATTATCGGCGGGCGCGGCGAAGGGCCGACGGCGCGGATCACGCTGCACAGCTGGAACGCGCTGCTGCGGCTGGTCAATTCCGGCTCGATCGGCTGGTATCGCGCCTGGGAAAAGGGCGAGTGGGAAAGCCCGGACATGGTCGAACTGTTCGACCTGTTCACCCGCAATCGCGCCGGACTCAGGGACACGGGCCGGGCGGGAGGACTGTTCAGGCTGATCGCCAGAATGCGGCATAGCCGGAGAAATAATGACAGGCTGCGGGCGCGGCAGAATATTCAATATCATTACGATCTCGGCAATGATTTCTATGCACTGTGGCTGGACAAAAGCATGAGCTATTCCAGTGGTATATTCAAGAATGTCAAGACAACACTTGAAGAAGCACAGGAGGCCAAGATTGCGGCAATCGCCAAGCGGCTCGACGTCAAGCCCGGCGACAGCGTTTTGGAAATCGGCTGTGGCTGGGGTCATCTGTCGGGAACGCTGGCGCGTGATCACGGCCTGAAAGTCACCGGCATCTCGCTTTCCGACGAGCAGACGACCTGGGCACGGGAGCATCATCCCGCGGCGCAGTTTCTGATCCAGGATTACCGCGATGTCGACGGGCAATATGACGCGATTGCCAGCGTCGAAATGGTGGAAGCGGTCGGCCAGAAATATTGGCCCGCCTTTCTTGACTGCATAGCCCGCAATCTGAAACCGGGCGGTCGGGCGGCGCTGCAATATATCAGCATTGCCGATGATATTTTTGAGGAATATGCCGCCAGCGCCGATTTCATCCAGACCTATATATTCCCCGGCGGGATGCTGCTGTCGGAAAGCCGGTTCCGCGCCCTGGCGGAGGCCCGCGGCCTGCGATGGACGGACCAGAAGGTTTTTGGTGCCGATTATGCGCAAACGCTCAAATCATGGCGCGAGCGCTTTGACGAGGTGGTCGAGCGTGGTGCCTTGCCAGCGGGTTTCGATGAAAAATTCGTCCGGCTTTGGCGTTACTATCTGACCTATTGCGAAGGCGGCTTTCGCGGGGGCGGGATTGATGTCGCGCAAGTGACACTGATAAAAGAAAAATGAGCGAGGGAGAGCGAAACCATGAGAATATTCGGAAAACTGGCGATGCTGGGCGTTGCCTGCATCAGCCTGACGGCCTGCGAACGGACCCAGAAAGTGGTGGCGGACGCCGCCGGTCTGCCGACTGACGAAAACGTGCTGTTCTGGACCCAGGATCAACGCGACAATGCGTTCCGCCAGATGGAGGTGCTGACCACCACGCGGACGATCGAAGCCGGCGAAACGGTTCGGCAACTGGAAGTCGGCAAGCCCCTGCCGAAAACACTGAAAACCGAAAAGGGCGAACTCAGTGTCGACGAATATATGGCGGACCAGCGGCTGGCAGGGCTGGTGGTCCTGCAGGATGGCAAGATCCGGCTGGAAGAATATCGGATGGATTTCGGCAAGGATGACCGGTGGACCAGCTTCTCGGTGGCCAAGTCGCTGGTGTCGACGCTGGTGGGCGCGGCGATCAGGGACGGCTTCATCAAGTCGCTGGATGATCCGCTGACCGACTATATCCCGGAACTGGCGGGCAGCGGCTATGACGGGGTGACGGTCGAACAGTTGCTGACCATGACCTCGGGCGTCAAATGGAACGAGGATTACGAGGACAAGAACAGCGATGTCGCCCGGTTCAACACGACCAAGTCCAAGGACGGCGTCGACCCGATCATCCTCTACATGAAGACCCTGGTCAACGAAGCCGAGCCGGGAACGCGCTGGCAGTATAATACCGGCGAGACCAATCTGATCGGCGTGCTGGTCGCCAAGGCGACGGGCAAATCGCTCTCCGAATATCTCTCGGAAAAAGTGTGGAAGCCCTATGGCATGACCCAGGACGCGGTCTGGATCCTGAACGACGGCGGCAAGGAGATTGGCGGTTGCTGCATCTCCGCCACGACGCGCGATTTCGCCCTGTTCGGGCAGTTCGCGATGAACGGCGGAGTGATCGACGGCAAGCCTGTTGTTCCCGAGGGCTGGTTTGCCCGCGCGGGCACCAAGCAGGCGGACATCGGTCAACCGGGCGCGGGCTATGGCTATCAGTGGTGGACATTCGACGATGGCAGCTTTGCCGCGCAGGGCATTTTCGGTCAGGGCATCTTCATCGATCCCAAGCGCAAGCTGGTGATCGCCGGCAACGGCAACTGGCCGCGAGCGACGCCGGATGACAAGAAGGCGGGGCGCGATGCCTTTTACCGGGCCGTCCAGAATTATCTCGACAGCGAAGCGGCGCCTGCTAGCTGATTTCGAAGCGCTCGCCGGTGGCAAAGTCGCTGGCCAGTATCTCGACCAGACGGTCGGCAACGACCGATGGCAGCTTGACGCTGGCCGGATCCTCGCCGGGATAGGCGCGGGCGCGCATTTCGGTGCGGGTGCGGCCCGGATCGACAATTGCCGTGCGAATCTTGCCCAAATTGCGCATTTCTTCACCATAACTGAGCACAAGTGTCTCGAGCGCGGCCTTTGATGCCCCATAAGCACCCCAGAATGCCCGCGGTTTGCGGCCGACGCTGCTGGTCATTGCCAGCAGCCGGGCGTTGTCGCTCTTGCGCAGCATCGGATCGAATCCGGCGATCAGGGCCTGCTGGGCGACCAGATTGAGCGTCAGGATCTTGTTGAATTCCTTGCCGTCGATCGTCGGTACCGGTCCGAGCGATCCCAGCATGGCGGCGTTGAGAACGAGAATGTCCAGTCCTTCCCAGCGGCCGGCAATCGCCGTGGCCAGGCGTCCGATACTGTCGCCATCGGTCAGGTCGAGCGGCGCGATCGTGGCATGGCCGCCGGCCTCGTGGATCTGTTCCTCGATCTTTTCCAGACCCTCCGCGCTGCGCGCCGTGATCACGACATGCGCCCCCTCCCTGGCCAATGCCAGGGCAGTAGCGGCGCCGATGCCGCGGCTCGCGCCCGTGACGAGCGCCAGTTGACCTTCAAATTTCATGTTCAGCTCGCCGTTTGCTTGATGCGCGGCAGATCGCCGGAAGGAATTTCCTTGCGCTGCGATCCGGAACTGTCCAGCCGCTCGTTGAGCATGCTGAGCTGGTCGGGTTCTTCCTCGCCGTCCCGGTCGGTAAGCGCGGTCGGATAGGCACCGGTGAAGCAGGCATCGCAATATTGCGGCTGGATATCATGGCGCGTTTCCTCGCCGGCGGCCCGGTAGAGGCCATCGATCGAAACGAAGGCGAGGCTGTCGGCCTTGATGAATTCGCACATTTCATCGACGGATTTCTGCGCCGCCAGCAGCTTTTCCCGCTTCGGCGTGTTCACGCCGTAAAAGCAGCTGTGCATCGTCGGCGGGCTGGCGATCCGCATATGGACTTCCGCCGCACCGGCATCGCGCATCATCTGGACGATCTTCATGCTGGTGGTGCCACGCACGATCGAGTCGTCGACCAGCACGATCTTCTTGCCATTGACCAGCGGACGGTTGGCGTTGTGCTTGAGCTTGACCCCGAGATGCCGGACGCCATCGCCCGGCTGGATGAAAGTCCGGCCGACATAATGCGACCGGATGATGCCCAGCTCGAACGGGATTCCCGATTTTTCGGCAAAGCCAAGCGCCGCCGGGGTGCCGCTGTCCGGGACCGGGATCACAATGTCCGCATCAACCGGGCTTTCCATTGCCAGCTGCGCGCCGATTCCCTTGCGCACGCTGTAGACCGAATTGCCGTCGACGATCGAATCGGGGCGGGAAAAATAGACATGTTCGAATATGCACGGTCGCGCCTTGGCGTCGGCAAAGGGACGATGCGAACGCAATTCCCCGTTGGTCACGACAATGAGCTCGCCCGGTTCGACGCTGCGGACATATTCTGCTCCGACCAGGTCCAGTGCGACGGTTTCGGAAGCGAAGACATAGGCTTCGCCGATCCGTCCCATCACCAGGGGCCGGATGCCCAGCGGATCGCGGCAGGCAATCATGCCTTCGGCGGTCATGCAGATCAGCGAATAGGCGCCTTCGACCTGTTTCAGCGCGTCGATGAACTTGTCGAGCAATGTGCGATATTTGGATGTCGCAAGCAGATGGATGATGACTTCGGTATCGCTGGTCGACTG